>Ga0209013_10005358_pt1 | contig 11067 bp, 4 predicted proteins | sample Cruoilmetagenom2_FD_187291 | JGI IMG/M metagenome (GOLD analysis project Ga0209013, IMG submission 187291) | Oil polluted marine microbial communities from Coal Oil Point, Santa Barbara, California, USA - Sample 2 (SPAdes) (version 2) | ecosystem: Environmental > Aquatic > Marine > Oil seeps ...
AAGTGACTTGCGGGCACCCCGTCCCTCCACAATGATACCGCCGGCCTTGGGATCAACCGGCACAAACATCTGGCCGGTATCCGGATATTTCAGGCCGATCCCGTTAAAGACAAGGTCGACCGGATCAAGAGTGTCACCAATTCCTTCACTATCATAAAGAGTCCCGGCAATAGCACTCCAGGCATGTAATGCCCCCTGGGCGCCGGAGATACGGGTGGAACCTTTTTTCATTGGTAGATTACTGTCAAAACCAACATAAACACCAACCGTATAGCCTGGAGAAAAGGTCAGGGCTGCACCTTCCGGGGCGATTCCTGCCGGGACATACCCCATAAATGATGCATTGCGATAATCATTTGCCGTACCGGTCTTGCCCATGAGCGGCAGGGGCAGATCCATTATATCCAGTTCTTTTTGCCTGGCTGCATTATCACTGTGCAGACGCACATGGTCACGGGCATACCGTCCGGTACCGTGCAGAACAGTATTCTGGAGAATATTACTTACAGCAGAGCTGGTCTTCTGATCAAATACCGGCCGGACAGCAGGCTGCCGGGAATAGATAATCTTGCCGCCGGGGCCTTCGATGCGCTCAATAATAGAGAGCCCATCCTGATCATCTTCCTCAAGATCTATTTTCTCAAAACCTTCGGGCAGAAGAACATCATAACGGTTACCGGTGACCATGGTCTCATACATGCGCACCGTCTCAACCAGAGCGACTACATTGGAGCCCAGGGGAAAAGAAAGTACCGGTTCAAGCTTGCTGGTTATACCGGATTCCCTGCCAAGTTTTATCAGGTACTGCAGACCTAACATAACCCGGTAATCACTGACAGTGGTCAGAACCTCGAGTGAATAAGGCTTGTGTGAGGCCAGGGTTGCCCGCTCCACCTCCATCTGCCGCTGTACCTGACTTAAGGCGTAGGAGCTGACAATCCCATTGATCTGTATACTCCCCCAGAAACGAGCAGCTTCTGCGGGCAGCAATCCCTGCAATCGACCTCGCAGCGCCTGCTCGCTAAGCACATGCCAGTTGTCGGGGACTTCAGTGGCAAGCGTGTAGAATACCATACCTTTATTATTTTCAACAAAGCTGCCGCCGGGACGACCGGCAGACTGGGCATCAAAATAGGCCAGAGGATCCTGCGCCTGCTGCATACGGGAACTCAGGTAGTTGCGGTACTGAAGCAGGGACTGTTGAACAGGCTGCAGGGCAAGATAGTTACGCCGAAGAATAGAAACGCGCAGGTTGAGCTCAGCCCGCTCCTGCTTTTTCAGCTTGCTATCTTTAAGAGCAATCACCTGATCTGCACGAAAGTTATCAAAATGGCGCCCATACGGCAGTTTTTTCAACTGCTGATAGTCTGCGGCCCGGTCATCAAAAAGAAAATCAGCCTCCAGACTTTTTATGGCCCGTTCATAGGCGGCACGATCAAGAATACCGGGGGAAACACGAATACCAAACCGGTCACGTATTCGTTCTTTGAAACTCTGATAACTTTCAGTTCGATCTTCTTTCGTACGTGGAGCCATATCAACATAGGCCGCAACTTCCTGTAGCCGGGGTGGAGTCAGCTGATCTGTCAGATGATAGAGGAGCCAGACTGCAGCCACGTTTTCCGATTTCACTCCTGCCCAACTCATGGAAACAAAATCAAAGGGACTGTGATGGTCCGGACGAGGAAAGTAGGGACGGTCCATAAAGACGAACACATTACGCCGATTATCGAGATAGTCCACCACGCTCCAGCCCAACTGCAGGGCAGCGGAAAACAGGAACGGTTTAAAAGTCGATCCCATCAGCCGTTTTGCGGAAACGGCACGGTTGTAAAAGTGATTTTCCATGCCTCCGGCCATGGCCCGAATCAGCCCCTGCTGCATCACCAAAGCCGCTCCCTGCAGCTTGGGGTAGCGTTCCAGATTCAAGGTCGGTGCACCATCAAAAAGATCCACCTCCCGGACACTGACATAAATTTTATCACCAACCTGCAGTTGGGAAAGCAGCTCGGCAAGGTCTTTTTTGCCTGTTTTCGCCCAGAGCCCTTTCCGGTACTTGACCAATGCATCAAGTAACCGGCTAAGCCCCTGCTGATCGATAAAACCTTCAGGTTGCTTGGAACCAAAACGGACATTGATTATCGGTTTTTTAGAATTGTTGACATCAATAGCGGCAATGGTACCGAACAAAAAGGCTTTTTCCCTGATTTTACCATCACCCGTATACGTTAGATCTCCATACTCCTTCTGTACATTTTCTCTCTCATAACCACGCAGTCGAACATCAAGTCTGGACAGCTCCCGGCGCAGGTTATACAGGGTATCGTTCTGCAGGCTACGGTCAATCGAACTGATAATACGAGCTCCGGACGTGGATATATTAGAAATGCCATGATCTTCAAGGGCCTGGGTAATAACCTGTGTTGCAAGCCCATCCTTGACAAGGTCCATCACCGTATTCAAAGCAAAACTGGTTTTGCCCTGGATGAAGACAATATCACGTTCAATGGCCGAGTCGTATTCCTCTTTTGAAATCATCCCCTGCTTGAACATGTTGCCGAGTACATATCCAGCCCGTTCGTCAGCTCGAATCCGGGCCTTGCGAATATCTTTCCTGTTTTTCTTGATAAAGGGGTTGTAATAGTTTGGCCGTTTGACTGAACCGGCAATAAAAGCCGCCTCAAGTAGGGTCAAGTCGGCGACATCCTTGTCAAAATAATAACGTGCAGCCACTCCCAGTCCATGTCCGTTGCCGCTGACATAAAACTGGTTGGCATAAAACTCCAGAATCTTCTCCTTGGAATATCGATTTTCCAGCCGCAGGGCATAGAGCAATTCTTTCAGCTTTGCCTTGTAACTTCGTGACTCACGTTTAAACAGATTTTTTGCTGTCTGCTGGGTAATGGTACTGCCGCCCGCAACAACCCGGCCTGCCTTGTAATTGGTAATCATGGCCCTGATAATACCAGGAATATCAACACCAAAATGGGTGAAGAACGACTTGTCTTCCGCCGCTACAATGGCATTGACAAAATTCTTGGGGATCTGATCATAATAGAGGTACTGACGATGAAAATCCTGAAAAAGCACACCGATCTTATTTTCTCCGTCCCGATAGTAAACCGGACTTTCCCGGCCCAGGATAGATTCGATATAGGCCTCATCCATCTCAGGACAGGGAGCCTTGACCACCAGATGATACAAGCCGCCTACCCCGACGGCCGCTGCCAGTATGGCTATAAAAATAACCAGAAAAAACAAGTATTTAAAGAAACGCAGCATAATATAAGATGTTAAAAAATAGCAATACAGAGGATAACAACGAGTAACCGGAAAATGAATACAACCGTCACGGGCCTGCTGGGTCCCCGCTAGCGGCGATACCGGGAGTCACCGGCGTCTGCATCGTTAAGGAGGCCTTAAAAATTACACGAAAAACTTTTCTGTATTAGATCAGTGTATCGCATGGTTCTAAAACATAATAAGAACAGTTGTCAACAATATGTTTTTCCTTGAAAAATATTCGAGTTTAGTGGTAGATAAATTAAAAAATAATATATTACAGATATTTCCGCCTTAACACGAGCTGGAAACAACTAATAAATCAAGTTGGTTACATACCGGATATTTCCGGAGCACTGTATGAAACAAAAACCGATTATTGCATACTACTTCCTGGTTATTTTTCTGCTGGCAGCACTTTCAGCCTGTTCACCCCTCACCAGTACAAAGTATAACGACTCCAGCCGTTCAGAGATCGTTGCTGATTGTGAGTATGACCAGCCGCAGGAAAACCAGATAATTCCTGTTGAATCAGTGCAGGACATGGAAGAAGAGCTTGCCGGTTTGGAAAAACTAGGTGACTGGAGTAAAGGCATCCACAGCCAGGCCGGGATGCCTGCCAAAATTGTTTACGACTTTCCTGTTACCACCAACAAACAGGTAGAGTTTTACCTGGATCTGTTCCAGAATAAACAAAAAAAGTATTTCAAACGCTGGCTGGCACGTTCTACAAAATATCTGCCCGCCATCCGCCATGAACTGAGAGTCGCCGGTCTGCCCCAGGATCTTGCCTACCTGGCCATGATCGAGTCCGGCTATAATCCTTCAGCCTATTCACATGCCCATGCGGCAGGACTATGGCAATTTATACGGGGGACCGGCCGCAACTATGGTTTGCGCATTGATTCATGGGTGGATGAACGTCGTGAGCCGGAAAAAGCCACCAAAGCAGCGGTTGCCTACCTTGGTGCTCTCTACGAACGGTTCGGTGACTGGCAGCTGGCCGTGGCCGGCTATAACGCAGGTGAAGGCAAGATTGAACGGGCCATAAAAAAATACAACTCCCGGGACTTCTGGGAACTGGCCCGGCACAGCTACCTGCGGTTGGAGACCAAACGATATGTACCCAAGCTGATCGCGGCCATTATGATTGCCCGCAACCCGGAACAGTACGGTTTCACCGATATCGCCTACCAGCAGCCGGTCCAGTACGACTTGGTCAAGGTACCGGCGCGTACCGACCTGAAAGCAATCGCGGTCAGCGGGTCGACAACGGTTAAGGAACTCCGCAAGCTCAACAACGAGCTGCGTAAAAACCAGACACCTCCGTCGTCCAATTCCTATCAACTCAAAATCCCGGCCGGCAGCCATGACTTGGTGGCAGCCAACCTCAAAAGGCTGCATCCGGTGGTCACTACGGGATACAAGACCCATAAGGTCTGCAAGGGTGATACCGTCGCGCAGGTCAGCAAACGCTACCGGATAAGCAGGACCACCCTGCTCAAGGCCAACAAACTGCACAGCTCGAATCTGAAAATCGGCCAGAGGTTACGCATTCCCTACCAGACAACAAAGTACGTCCTCTTGAAAAAGGGACAGACGGCCAAAGATTACTATGCCTCAACTGCAGGAAACGGCCGTATGATCCTCCATGAAATGCGCAGGGGAGAGACCCTGTCCAAGGTTGGAAAACGCTATAATGTGCCGGTTGAATTGATTGTGCAATGGAACGACATAGTCGATGTGCGAAGGGTTCGGGCCGGCCAGCAACTGGCCCTCTACCTTGACCGAAACGCTGAACCAGCCGAGATTGCCGCAGTGGAAGCCCCGGCTTCCACTGCGGTTGTTTCTCTTTCAGATCTCAAAAAACGTAATCCGGCAACCGGTACGTCTATCAACACGCAGGCCGCTGCTGTCAGTTACTACAAAGTGCGCAACGGAGATTCCCTGTGGACTATTGCCAGGAAATTCCAGGTTTCAGCGCGTGATATCCGGCGCTGGAACGGCCTGCGCAACGACATGATCCATCCCGGCACCAAACTGGTCATCAAAAAAAGCTGATCCCTGCCGTTCGTTTTCGGCAAGACTATGCCACGCATCCTTCTAAGTCTCTGCTGCCTCCTGCTGTTTTCTACACCTGTTCTCTGCCAGACATCCCCAGCCCCTCCAAAAAGCCGGGAGCAGGTTCGTACCTGCACCGCCCTGCCCGCTCGTCAACAAATTCTGCTCACCGGATTCACCCGGGCCCGGGCCACTCTTGATATTACTGCCGAGGTCAGCGGCCGCAGCCTTGAAATTACTGCCGACACTGGTGAAACAATTGCTGAGGATGGTATCTTTGCTGTCATTGACTCCACCCTGATACGTCTTGAACTGCAGGCAAATGAAGTCAGCAACCAGCAGGTCAAGCGCCGGCTTCGCTTTGACAGCCAACAGGTGGAGCGTTACCAGAGGTTGCTCACCTCAAAATCATCATCCAAGGCCCGGCTGGATGAACTGGAACTGCAGCTTGACCAGTCCAGGCTCAAACTCGACCAGCTGCAGGTGGAGCAAGAGCGACTCCAGGAACTGCTGTCCCGTCACCAGGTACAAGCCCCGCCCGGCTGGCAGATAATAGAACGTCACGTGGAACCGGGCCAGTGGGTAGCCGCCGGCAGTGTACTGGCAAGAGCTGGAGACTACCGAACCCTTCTTGTGCCCCTGGCCTTGACACCTGCTGAGTTACACAGCATCAGGCAGGAACAAACTATTCCCCTGTATCTACCGGGTGAAGGTGTAGACGGCCAGGCCATCCTCCATCGCGTTTCCCCCGGGTTTGATCCGGTCACCCGAAAGATCAGGGTGGAACTTCTCCTTGACCAGTCAACCTATGAAAAAATGGCCCTTAAACAGGGCGGCATTCGGGTGGAGATCCCGATCCGGATCCCTGATCCCATGCATGCATTTCTAGTCCCTGCCCACGCCGTTGTCGAGCGCTACGAGGAGCACTGGCTCACCCGGCAGGACACCAGTCAGGTCCGGGTAATAATCCTGGGCCCAGCTACAGGTCCTGATGAAAACAAAGAGTGGCTGCGCATCACCTCGCCCGATTTAAAGGCAGGTGACGTCTTTACCCTTCCCCCAGCTGCGCAAGACCGTCAGTGAGTCCCTTTATCCGCTTCACCCTGACCCAGCGGGTCCTGCTCAACCTCTTTTTTGTACTGCTCATGGTTGTCGGGGCCTGGGCTATGCTGCGCTCTCCGGTGGAGAGATACCCGAATATCCACTTCGGCAAGGTATATATCGACACCTTTTATCCCGGTGGTTCCCCCCGTGATGTTGAGGCGCTGATCACCGGTGTGATTGAAGACGCCCTGGAGGATCTAGACGATGTGGAATATATCATGTCCCACTCCTACCGGGAGCGTTCATCGATCCTGGTAAAATTTCTCGATGATACGGATTATGAAAAAGGCTATGACGAACTGCGGTTCAAGGTCCAGGGTATCCTGCAGAACCTGCCTCCGGAGATCGATCCGCCCCACTTCAACTACCTCGATGTCAACGACTGGTTCCCGGCAATTTCCGTCAACATACTCGGCCACCGATCCAACCGTGCACTTACCCTGATTGCCGAGGACCTCAAGGTCAGGATGGCTGGTGTAAACGGCTTAAAGGAGATAAAGCTGGTCGGCGAATACGTGCGCGAATTTCATGTCCTGCTCGATCCGGCCCGCATGCAGACCCTGGGCATCACCTTTGACCAGGCAGCAACAGCCCTGACCCGAGCCAACAGTATCGTACCGGCCGGTGATTTTGTTACCGAAAGCGGTGAGTTGATGATCCGGGTGGATGAACGGTTCCGCAGCCGGGACCAGATCATGCAGACCATTATCCGAACAGATGGGGACGGTTCCTTTGTCAGGATTTCCGATGTTGCAGCAGATGCCGTCCTGTCCCACCGCAAGCCCTTTGTCATTTCCTCGGTCAACGGTGAAGACTGCGTCAGCCTGCAGCTCATCAAGAACCGTGAGAGCAATGCCATTCACATTGCCGCCGAGGTCAGAAAAATCATTGCTGACAACCAGGACCGGTATAAGGAAGAAGGTGTCCAGCTCACCCTGACCCAGGATTCCACAGTCAAAATCAAGGACTCCATACGGGTCCTGGGGGTCAACCTGCTGCTGGGAGTTATCCTGGTATCGCTGCTTATCTGGGCAGTAATGGGACTGCGCAACGCGGCCCTGACCACGGTTGGAATCCCCTTTGCCTTCCTAGTCACCATGGCCATCATGTACTTGACCGGCAACTCCATCAACGAGATGTCCCTGTTCTCCTTTGTACTGGTCTCCGGCATTATTGTTGATGACGCCATCATCGTGGTGGAAAATATCTACCGTCATGTCCAGATGGGCAAGAAGATTGAGGACGCAGTTGTCAGCGGCACGGCCGAGGTCTTCCTGCCTGTAGTATCGGCAACACTTACCACCATTGCCGCCTTCCTGCCCATGCTGATCATGAGCGGTTCCATCGGCGAATTCTTTGCCGTTATCCCCAAGGCGGTTTCCTACGCCCTGACCGCATCCTTGATCGAGTGTCTGTTAATCCTGCCCATCCATTACCTCGATTACGGGCCACGAAAAAACCAGGGTGTCAAACTCGGCCACCGCTATACCGTCAGCAGCGGCAGTCACAGCTTTACGGTGGAAGACACGCCGTTCATGTCGCTTGCCCGCAGGTTTTTCAATCGACTCCTGCAGCTAGCTCTGCATTTCAGGCTGCCCTCCATCACAGCCCTGCTCCTTCTTTTTATTGCTGCCCTGTTCATTGCCATAGTCTCCTTGACCGGCAAGATGAACCTCATCCGGGTTACCTTTTTCCCGGACGATTACTCCATCTATTACGTAGAAGTCGACGGCCCCATGGGAACGTCCTTAGAGACCACCCATAAACTGATAAAGGACATTGCCACCGAGGTCATAGCTGACGGTCCGGGCATGGCGTCATCAGCTGCAGGCATGGCCGGCTTTTACTTAAACGAAAATTATATGGCAGTTTGGGGGCACCATCTCGGCCATGTAATCGTCACCCTGCCCGCCCTGAAAAAACGACATTTTGAAGATGATCCTGAAAACGACATCCTGGCCCATCTCGACAGCATGCGGACAAAACTTGACCACTTCTCAGACTCCGGCTTCAGTTTACGGATCAGACCGGAAAAAGACGGCCCACCGTCAGGTAAGGATATCAACATCAGAGTACTGGGATCCCATGTGGACATGGTACAGCGCGTAAGTAACGAGATCATCTCCTTTCTCCGCAATGAACCGGCAATGAAAGCTGACGTCACGGAGTTGCAGGACGACCAGGGGAGGCCGGGCCGGATTCTGCGCTTTAAGCTGCTTAAGGAACGGGCCGCCGAATACGGATTATCCCCTGACCAGGTGGCATCCCTTGCCGCCTCAATACTGAATGGTCGCCTGACAGGCAAGTACCGTTTACTTGATGAAGAAATCGATATCAAGGTGCGGATCAATGTGGACCAGGAACAGGGGCTACAGGAGGCCCTGATGGTACCGGTTATCGAGCATGCCGACGGCCCGGTACGACTTGCTGATCTCTGCATGCCGGAATTCACGGTGGAGCCGGGATTCCTTAACCGCTTCCAGGGAAAACGCGCCATTACCATTACCGGCAACATCCGCCAGGGAAGTGACATCTCCTCCCAGTCTGTGGTCGACCGGGTATCGGCCTGGTTCGCCACCGTGCAGGATGCATATCCCGGCGTGGCCTTGAATTTTGCCGGCGAATATGAGTCAACCCAGCGTTCCTACACCTCGCTGACCTATGCCTTCCTGATCGCCCTGCTGCTCATCTACCTGATCCTGGCCACCCAGTTTCATTCCTACATACAACCGCTGATTATCATTTCTGCCGTGATATTTGCCCTGATCGGTGTTATATACGGCACTTTTCTTTCCAGGTCGCTCTTTACTATCAACTCGTTCATGGCTATTGTCGGGGTGACAGGAGTGGTGGTAAACGACTCCCTGGTGCTGATCGAATTTATTAATACATCATATAAATCCGGGCTTTCAAGGCGTGAAGCCGTGGTGGCGGGGACCAACATCCGGCTGCGCCCCATCATTCTGACCACCTTGACCACAACCCTGGGCCTGCTGCCAATGGCCATCGGCATCCCGGAGTATTCACTGGTCTGGGGAACCATGGCCATGACCTTTGTCACCGGCCTGTGTACGGCAACTTTTCTGACCATTATCATCGTACCCGTAGAATGGGACCTGCTGATGGTCTTTAAAGAGAAGCGGAGCGGAAAAGATACCGTTGATCAACTGCCGACCATCATCCGCATTGAGCGAGTGGAGTCGAAAACAAAACAACAATAAAGCTCTGATTGTGCCGATATATCACTTCATTTTCCAGTCCTGAATCGTAAAACCTAAACCTTGAACCGTATATAATATATATGACTGATACAACCTTTCCGACCCACCAGTATGGTGATGATGTTACCGTCATTGAACTGGACGACAAGACCATCCTGCTGGTCGGGACCGCCCATATCTCGCAGCAATCCGCCGACCTGGTAGAAGAGATTATTGCCCGGGAACATCCTGATACCGTCTGTATCGAGCTGGACAAGAAACGGTTCACCGCCCTGTCCCAGCCGCAGCGCTGGGAAAACCTGGACCTGAAACAGGTTATCCGAAAAAAACAGCTCTCCACCCTGCTGGTCAACCTGGTACTCTCCTCATACCAGAAAAAGCTGGGTGGCAAACTCGGCATCCAGCCGGGTACCGAGTTGTTGGCCGCAGCCAGGGCAGCCGACAAACTGGAAATTCCGGTGGAGCTCTGCGACCGGGATGTACGCGTCACCCTGCGCCGTGCCTGGAAGTCAACTTCTTTTTTCAGAAAGGGATACCTGATGGCCACCCTCCTGGCCTCGCTCTTTGACGACACTGAGCTTGACGAGGAAAAACTGACTGAACTGCGTAAAAAAGATGTGCTCTCAGAGATGATGAACGAAATCGGCGAGGCCCTGCCTGCTGCCAAGCATGTCCTCATCGACGAACGCGATATCTTCATGGCGGAAAAGATCAAGGCTGCATCTAGCAAGCGTATTGTTGCCGTGGTAGGGGCCGGTCACATGGAGGGCATAGAGCGGGTTATCCGGGATGACAACAGCAACCGGATGGAGGAGATCAACACCATTCCGCCGATATCAAAGGGCTGGAAAATTGCCGGCTGGTCTATCCCGGCGGCCATCCTGCTCTCGCTTGCCGCCATTGGCTTTCGCCAGGGCGCCGGCGAGGCCGGTGCCAATGCCCTGTACTGGATCCTGGCCAATGGTATTCCCTCGGCCATCGGTGCCATGATCGCCTTTGGCCACCCGGCAACCATTATCTCCGCCTTTGCGAGCGCTCCCATCACCAGCCTGACACCGGTCATCGGTGCCGGTTATGTCTGTGCCTTTGTCCAGGTCATGACCCAGCCGCCAAAGGTGAAAGAGTTTGAAGCCGTGTCCACCGATATCTCCACCCTGCGCGGCTGGTGGCAGAACAGGCTGTTGCGCATTTTCCTGGTTTTCATCATGACCGGTCTGGGCTCCAGCATCGGCACCTGGGTGGGCGGCTATCGCATCTTTACCAATCTGTTTGCGTGATGGAAACCAAAGGATAAAAGACAGAAGACTGAAAACTAGCTAACATATTGAAACGCAACATATTATGACAACAACAAAACAGCCGATCACACTGAAGGGTAAACAGAAACAGTTCCTGCGCG
>Ga0209013_10005359_pt1 | contig 11066 bp, 8 predicted proteins | sample Cruoilmetagenom2_FD_187291 | JGI IMG/M metagenome (GOLD analysis project Ga0209013, IMG submission 187291) | Oil polluted marine microbial communities from Coal Oil Point, Santa Barbara, California, USA - Sample 2 (SPAdes) (version 2) | ecosystem: Environmental > Aquatic > Marine > Oil seeps ...
ACGAAATGGGGGGACATGGACCAGCGGCTGATGGAGGCGCTGACGCTGGAGTGGGTGCGTCGGCGAAGATTGCAGCTGGTCGACAATCCCGGCCAGGCGGATGTCGTGTTGTCAGGCACCATTCAGCGTCTGGCCGTGATACCCGTCTCGTATGACGATCAGGGCCGCGCCAATGAATACCAGATGAGCCTGCAGGCGATTGTGCAATTCAAGGACGTGCGAGCGGAGGAAGCCGAGGTGCTGTGGGAGGATAAAGCGTTTTCACGTCGTACCTCCTACGCCGTCGACCCGGTTGCGGTGAACTATTTTGACCGGCAGAACATCGCCATGACCGAGCTGTCGACGGATTTCGCCAGTGCCCTGGTGACCGCTGTGCTGGAGGGTTTCTGATATCAGCTTTTTCGGGTTGGTGGAATCGCTCGCTGGGTAAGTTTAGGGTAAAGAGTTAAGGGTTAAGAAAACCTCCCCGGGGGGGCGGGTTGGCTTTACTCTTAACTCTTGACCTCTTAACCCCTTACCGTGTCCACCTGAACCAGCGGTTGAGAATTCCCGCCACCCTTGGCGTCAACTTCGTTCTGTTGTACGCGTCTGCCGCCTTGCGTATGACTTCTGCCTGGGTGGGGTAGGGGTGGATGACCCCGGAGAACCCACCGAGGCCCATGCCGGCGGCCATCGCAGTAGTGATCTCGGAGATCATCTCTCCCGCGTGGCGGGCGACGATGGTGGCTCCGAGGATGGTGTCCGTACCTCGCTTGCAGTGCACCTTCAGGAAGCCCTCCTCGTCACCCTCGGCGATCGCCCGGTCGACATCGTTCATCGGGACCTCCCAGGTATCGATCTCCATACCCCGTTCTTCAGCCTGGTGGGGGTTGAGCCCGACGTGGGCAATTTCGGGGTCGGTGTAGGTGCACCACGGAACGACCAATCGACTGATCTTCTTCTTCGGGCCGGGAAAGAGAGCGTTTTGAATCACGGCCCTCGAGGCGGCGTCGGCGGTGTGGGTGAACTTGAGTGGCAGGCAGATGTCGCCGGAAGCGTAGATCTTTTTATTGGTGGTCTGCAAGAAATCGTTAACCCTGACGCCGCCGCGGTCGTATTCTACGCCCGCCGCTTCGAGATCGAGTCCCTCGACGTTGGGTGTGCGGCCAACCCCGACCAGGATCTCGTCGACGGTAATTCGCTGCTGTCCACCTGGTGTGTCGAGGGAAAGTACTTTGCCATCGGGTGAAGTCTCGACCCTTTCCAGTTTTGTCGAGAGACGGACGGCAATTCCATCGCGCTCCAACGAAGCCTTGAGTATCTCTGCTGCGTCTCGGTCCTCCCGTCCGAGGAACTGGTGGCCCATCTCGATGATCGTGACTTCGGTACCCAGCCGGGCAAAGGTCTGGGCGAGCTCTGAACCGATGGGGCCACCGCCAACCACCGCCAGACGGCGAGGCTGCTCGGTGAGGTTGAACACGTTGTGGTTGGTGATGAAGCCGGCTTCCTCGAGGCCTGGGATCGGCGGCACGACGGCGCGAGCACCGGTGGCGATCACGGCCTTTGCGAGCCTCAGGGTGGTGCCACCCACGTCGACTGTGTCGAGGCCAGTGAACCGAGCGGCTCCGAAGTAGACATCGATTCCGTAGTGCTCTGAGAAGCGCTTTGCCGAGTCGTTGGGCGAGATGCTGGTGCGAATGCGGCGCATACGCTCCATCACCGCCTGAAAATCGACCTCGACCTCACCCGTGACCTGGATTCCGAAACGGTCCGCAGTTCGTACATCATGGGCGGCATGGGCCGAGCGGATCATAGCCTTCGATGGGACGCAGCCAACATTGAGGCAATCACCGCCCATGAGTTGTCGTTCGATCAACGCCACTTTTGCGCCCATGCCTGCTGCGCCGGCGGCGGCGACGAGGCCTGCGGTACCGGCGCCCAGAACAACCAGGTTGTATCGTCCGTTGGGGGTGGGGTTCTGCCACTCCGACGGGTGGACGTTCTCCGCCAGTAATCTGTTGTATTCGTCGTCAGGCTGAAGATTCAGCTGCGGGTCGATCATCAAAGCTCCTTCGTATCCGCTCGATCAATCTAGGGTGAGTGTAGGCGAAAGGTTACCGGATCCGATTTTGATGCTAGATGCTGGACACTAGACTCGCTCGCTCGAAGAAGAAAAGCGCCTACAACACTCACAGCCACGAGCATCCAGCATCCAGCATCCAGCATCGAGTATCGGGTGGATGGTTGGGGGGGAGTGTATCCTTGTACCCGGAGGTCTCCATGGCATCGGAAAACCGCACAATCATCGGTATCTTTGTTGCGCTCATTGTGATCATCGCGGTGGCCTTCGGGTGGTGGTACCTGAGCCGTGATAGCGCCGACGAGCCGTTGGAAACTGCTGTTGCAGCAACACCAACTCCGGTCCCGGAGCCGACACCGACCCTCGAGGAGCGGCTTTCGAGCCACCTGAGTGGAACCACCCTTAACACCAGCGATATCGTGGTCCGAGAGCTGGTCTCCGAAATCTCGGCAAACCCCAAGCTTGCATCGTGGCTTGTCAACGAGGATCTCGTTCGACGCTTTGTCGCATCGGTCAACAACATCTCCTCCGGTGTCAGCCCCCGGGCGCACCTCGATTTCCTCCGTCCGAAGGAGGGGTTTGAGGTCGACCAGCGGCGGGGCGGCGCACTGGTCATAGAGACCGATAGCTACGGCCGCTACGACCTCGTGGCGCAGGTCTTCGCATCGCTCGATACTGACGGAACCGTGGCGCTCTACGGTGAGCTGAAACCTCTGATCGACGAGGCCTATGCCGAAATCGGCCCCACCAACGCAGAATTCGATGACCGCCTCGATAGGGCGTTTGATCTCCTGCTGGCGGCGCCCGTGCTGGAAGAGCCTGCACAGGTCGAGCAGTTGATCGTCACTTACGCCTGGGCTGACGACCGGCTCGAGGCGTTGTCCGGCGCCCAACGACATTTCCTCCGGATGGGTCCGGACAACGTGAGATTGATTCAGGGCAAGTTGAGAGAGCTGCGGGCGGCGTTGGCGGCTCAGCCGGGGGAGTAGCTGCCCCGATTCAATAGATACTGGATGCTAGATCCTGGATTCTGGATTCGCCCACCCACCCAGTGACATTTCAGGATCAGAGCTCATGGTCTTGACGCATCCAGCATCCAGGGTTCAGGGAAGCACGATCCTCAGATACCGCACGAAAGCAGGCATATCGGTAAAGCTCAGGTCAGCGTCGACGTCGTGGTGAGCTGCTCCGTCGTGAAGAACGCAGACCGCAGCGAGCCCGGCTTCTCGTGCGGCAAGGACGTCGTAACGTGAATCTCCAACGCCGAGACATTCCTCTGGTCGGACTCCGAGCTGGGTTACGGCCTCTTTGATCGGTGCGCCGGACGGTTTCCAGAGACCTGAGTCTCGGGTCAGTACGATGTCGAAACGCAGTCCGAATCGGGCGAGAAGACGCCTGGTGTTGATGCTGCTGTTGTTCGTCACGAGGGCGGTCGCGAAATCGTGGACAGCAAAGAGCTCGAGCACCTCGTGGGCCCCATCGTGAATTCGCGCGTTTTCGGTGGCCGACTTTTCGATTTCTTCCAGCTCAGCCCATTTCTGGGACCGGTCGGGCTCCGCCAGGCCGTTGAGATCGTCGATGATCGATGCCCCTGTAACACCGAGGAGTCGTCGGATCGCGGGCCAGTCGTAGGTCGAGTCTACCAGGGTGCCGTCCATGTCGAAGACCACGGCACGGACTCCATCAAGGATGCCCGCTTTGAGGAGCTCATCGCGTGGGAATCGCGGCAGACTGGACCCTGGCGCCCCTTCGGTCGCAGTGGCCCGTCCGATCCAGGAGAAGGGCACATCCTCTGTGGCGAAAGCGGCCTCGACCCGGTTGCGGCTCGCCTCGTCACAGCCCACCAGCAGCGAACCGGAACCGATCAGACCCAGCGGATCGATCCCTAGGTCACTGCAAATCGTAACGGTTTCGGGAAGCACGGGGATCGCTTGCCGCTGAGCGTCGATGGTGAGACCCGACGCGATGGCCATCTCGTGGAGCGCCTCTCCGACACCGCCCTCGGTTACATCATGTAGTGCCGTGACCCCCCCGCAGGCCGCGACCCGCAGCGCTTCACGGGCTACGAGCAGCCATTCTCCGGAGAGAATCTCCTCCGATCCGGTGAAGGCATCGGGTCCGTGGACCGCGCTCAGTCGTTCACCGTGTTCCGCGAGCAAAATGGAGGTTCCCTCGAGACCTGCGGAACGGGTCATTCCGACCAGATCACCCTCTTGGAGGCCACCCGTGGTCAGTGGTCTCCCTTCGACCCGTCCGAGCATGGTGCCTACGACCATGGTGTGAGGAAGCCCAGGCGTTATTTCGGTATGGCCCCCGATCAGCGTGCACCCGATCTCACGACAGGTGTCGCGGACCTGGGTCAGCAACTCCCTCACCCGGTCCTCCGTCGCTTCGTGCGGTGCGATCAAACCGACCGCGAGGAAAAACGTGGGTCGAGCACCGCGAACCGCAACATCATTTGCATTGACGATGACTGCCAACCGCCCCGCTTCAGCGGCGGTGAAGGAGACTGGATCCGAAGCCACCGCCCACAGTTCGTCTCCAATCTCGACCAATGCTGCGTCTTCGCCTGCCGCCGGCCCGAGCTTGACCTCTGCCGGCAGGTGACCGGACACCAAATCCGCAACGATTTCCCAGGGGACCTTGCCAGGCGGTAGGCGCTTACTCATCTTGATCTCTGAACGCTATCACCGTTTTTGCCGTAGGGCCGTAAAGCCGTATAGCCGTATAGCTTTATTTCCGCGAGAGCTTTTTGATCCTCTTCCTGATCTTCTTCGCCTGTTTCTTGTTACCAGCAGACTCGTACAATGCCATGCGCTGATTCAGAACCGGCACCAACCGCGTGTCCGACGGTCCGTACTTCGCCTCGAGATCCGCGAGAACCACTGCATTCTCCGCCAATGCTTCGTCGTAGCGGCCGGCCGCGGCGAGGAGAGTGACTAGGTCGCGCCGTGCGGCCGCTGTTGCTTCTGTGTCGTCGGCAACGATCTCGAGGAGCTGGGACTGCCAAATGGCTGCAGATGCCGGCTGGCCCCGGAGTGCCTCCACCTGGGCAAGTCGGGTCAGGGTTGTCCGCTTGTCGGCACCTTCGAGAACGAGCAGCGCCCGCAAGCGGTCGCGAGCGCGCACGAGCTCTTCATCATCCTCGGCGGCGGCCAGCAGGTTTTCCATGTCGCTGGTGCCACGGTTGACCTTGATCCATGAAAGATCAACGAGGACCCTTCTAACCTGGAGCTCGGCGTCTGCGTCCGGATGGGCGTTGATCGCTCGCATCGCGAGGCGCTCAGCCGTTTCAAACTGGGCGGTGGCGAGGGCGAGTTCGGCCCCCTGAGCCATCGTGTCCGGCATAGCGTCGGCTTCGTCGTCTTCCTTCCGGAGCTCGGCGACCTCGACGTAGATGCGCTCAGCTGCGGGGCCGTTCTCTGCAACGAGCTCCATCTCGGCCAAAGAAACGAGAAGGTCGATGCGTTCCTCCGGGGTGACTGCCCGGTCTTCCGCGATGACTTCGGCCGCCCGCCGTTGCCACTTGACGGCCTGATCTGGTTTTTCCTGGATTGTCTGCATCCGGGCCAGCATCTGAAGAACCTGCCAGTGCTGGCGGGGGTCGGCCTCGCCACTCGCCGCAGCGATCGCGGCGAATCGTTCCAGGCTGCTTTCTACCGTGGGCAGGTCGCCCATAGGCTGGCTCACTCGCGCTACAGCGTAGAGGGGGCTCAGAAGAGCGGTGTGCTCATTGCCAAGTCGAACCTCTTTGGCTGCGAGGAGCAGTTGATACAGGGGCTGTGCGCGGTCGAAGTCCGACTCATGTTCGTAAAAACGTGCGAGGTTTTCGAGGCTCGTCTCCAGGCGACGGTCTCCGGCGGGGAATTCCTGCGCAATTTCGAGCGCCGCCCGAAACTCGGATTCGGCGCGTTCGAGATCACCGCGCGCAAACGCGTACTCGCCGGCGCTGGTGTGAGTGCTCCAGCCGCCCTGCGCGCCGGCACTGACGCCGATCAGCAGGGTGATAGTGAAAACGATGGCTGTTCGAGGTTTCATGCAAATGCTCCGAGCGTGCGAGGCTAACCTGCCCCGATGGTCAAGGCAAGGAGGAGTTGGCCGACGTAATAAATGGGGAGACCGATCGCGCGGTTGACGAAGGACTCGTGAACAAACCGTTGTCGGGCAACGGCGAGGTCCGACAGGTAGAAGAGGAGGGCGCCGGCGGCCGCAGTCCAGGGAAGGACGCCGCGGACATATACCGAGACACCGCCCCACACCATGACCGAAATGACAATGACGTAAGCGAGGACCGAAACACGTCGACGACCGAGATGTGGCCATAGCCACCGCACGGCACCTCCGCTGACGATCAGCAGCGGTGCCAGAACCAGCCATAACCACCGGCCGACTGGAAGGGCCGCGTGAAAGCCGGCAACGTAGAGAGCGTGGCCGAGCAAAAAAGCTAACAGGCCGACGTCGAAGGTCCGTTTACCCAGGAGCAGGACGTCGCCAACCGCGCAGAAGGCAAGACCGGCGACAATCCAGCCACCGACAATATCGCCGCTCGACCACCTGACGGCGCCGAGGATCACGAATGCAACGGACGCTGCAGTCTTCGAGAACACCTCCTGGGTCCTATCTCCGACCCGGATCGCGCGCAGCAGGCTGACGGCTGCACCGGCCATGATCGAAGCGAGGATGACGGTGGTGACCATGGGGGCATCGTAGCAGGGGAAAGGAGTGACAAAAGCCGGGGCCTGGTGCGTCTGAAGTAATGTGGAAGCCGTGACCGACGAACTGCCGCCCACCTCGAACGAGAATGAAAGGGCCCACCGCCACGCCGACGAGGACTGGCGCAATCTCTTTGTTGATCTCGCCGCGGGCCGCATTGCCGCCCTCGATGAGCTGTACGATGTCGCGGCGCCGCGCCTGTACGGGCTCGCGCTGTGGCGGACCGGGTCCGAGGACGACGCGGCCGACGTCGTGCAGGACGTGTTCGTTCGGGTTGCGGAGCAGGGCGCCAGGCTTGCGAAGGTCCGAAACCCCAGGGCGTGGATTATGACGGTGACCAATCGCGCCGCGATCGACCTGATCCGTCGACGCAGCCGGCGCCAGACAGAGCCTCTCGAAGATTGTGCATACCTCACCGCCGCCGCCGACGACTGCGAGCGGACGCTCGATGCGACTCAGGTGTCGGTGCTTTTGGCCGGCCTGCCAGACACCCTCCGGGTCGTCATTTACCTCAGACATTTTGCAGGTTGTACGTTCGCGGAGATTGGGGACATCGTTGGTGTGCCGAAGTTCACCGCCGCGAGCCGTTACCGAAACGGCATTCAAAAACTCAGGAAACTCATGGAGGGCAATTATGAAGCCCAATGAACGAGATCCTGCCGTAGACCGCCTGATGCAGGGCCTCGAGCCTCCGGCGCCGCCGCCCGATATTCGATCGAGAGTACTGGCCGCGGCTCATGCGCGTATGTCCGTCGAATCGATCCCCGATATCTGGTCCCGGGTCTGGAATCACAGGGGAATTCGGCTGGCATGGGCGGCCGCGGTGGTGCTGCTCGTGGTCGGGCACGCCATGGTCGTGCCGGGAACCGGAAACGGATTCAGATCGATCGATCCAGCTCTCATTGCGGAGAATCACGTCGACGAGTATCTCGTCGAAATGCTTCGTCCAACTCGGATATCCGACAACGTTCAACCAATCGTCGGGCTCTTTGTTGCTGCCGACGGCCTGGCTGAACTCGAAATCGAAGGGGACCCATCATGACTTCATTGAACCGCAAATCGAAAATGTGGCCCGTAGCGCTCGCGGCCACCGTGATCGTCGTCCTGGCAGGTTCACTCGGGGCGCGCTTGATTGCCCGTGACAGTTCCGTTGTCGTACCGAACGCGCCGGACGCCACGGTCCCAGCGCCGACGGAGTTCCAGGTAGCTGATCTCGAGGTGCCGTGTTGGACCTGTCCTTACAACAAGGACTGGCCCCTGCGTTTTCAGACCGACCTCGACTTCCTGGCCCCCCTCGGGACCGGCACAACGGATGCTGCGGAGTGGTTCGGTCTCTTCACAAAAGAAATCGGCCCGCGTGCCGCCGACGCCACGGCCGCCAGGGACCGCCGGATCGAAGGACCGGAGTGGTTGGGACAGATTCTGCCCGCCGACGATCCGCTGCTGCTCGAGGCCGAGCCGTGGTGCGACCAGGCAACGATGACCTTCTACCCCGATATCTTCGAGCTTGACGGATATGCCACCAGGATCACGAACCTTCTCCTTCCTTTGAACTTCGTTCGTTCCTGGGTGGCCCGGGGGCTGACTGCCGAAACGACCGAGGCGGCGATGGAGGACTTCCGGAGATCGATCCGGCTGGGCCGTCTGCTCCGCCAAGAGGATGTGGTGGTGATCTCAGACCTGGTGGGCTTAGCTTGTATCCACCTGGCAACCCGGGGGGTTTACGAGCGCGCCCTCGCTGACGGCGACCTCGAGCTGGCGTTGTTGGCGTCGGTTGTCCTTGGTGAGGTGGCGCCCCAGCGCCTCGGCACCAAGAAGCATCTCACCTCAACGGATCTCCTGAACTCGTTTGACCGGGATGATCAGGGAGAGGTGGTCTTTCGGCTGCAACCCGGCAAGCTGGATCTGGTCATCGAGGCCGCCGAGAGTGCGCCCGACCGTCGCATGCGATGCGAGGCCGTCCTCGGTCTCAACATCGTCCGCAGCCTGGGCACTCCGGAGGAGAAAGAGCGTGCGTTCGAGGTGCTCGAGGAGCTCGCAGCCGATCCAGACCCGAAAGTGGCTGAAGGGGCGCGCTGGAGCCTCGACAACCCCACGGACGTCGATGTGCTGGAACATTGGGGGGCGGTGCCGATAAAGAAGAAATAAGAGCCTCCAGGCTCACTCCTCAGGCCGGGCGCTGACGCGCCCGGTTTTTCTTCTTCGCCACCGGTTCGGTGTCGCGGTCGCTTTCGAAATGGGAATCACTTCAGTCGGCAGAGCAGTATCGATCCCGATTGCGATTGCGCTAGCGATAGTGGCCATCGCATCGAACTTGGAACTTTTCTCCGGCAGCTGTGTCTAAACTGGTGCCATGCAAAAAACACTGAAGATCTCCGGCTCGCGTCAGATTGTCCTCCTCACGGCCCTCCTTGTCGTCGTCGTCTCGTCCGCGGCACTGCAGGCGTTGACGACCCAGGGCCCACCACCCGAGGTGACTCCGGTTACGATCACTGGAGGAGAACCAGTGACCTGGAATGATGTCGATCGCCTGATCTCAGAGCAGAAATTTGAAGCTGCTTCGAAAGCGGTGACGGCGATCCGCGAGGGCGCCCGGGTGAACGGTGACACCTCCGACTGGACCCGAGCCCTGGTCGAAGAGACCAAGCTGCGGATGGCTCTGCACGGCTATGAGACTGCGGTCCGTTTTCTGCGGACCGAGCCATGGCCGGAGGATGCGGTATCGCAAGCGGTCCTCGAGCTCTACTACGCGAACTCCCTCGCCACCTACGCGCGCGCCTATTCGTGGGAGATCCGCCAGCGCGAGCGGGTCGAAACCGATGGCGAGCTCGATCTCAAGAAATGGGACCTCGAACAGATCCTCGAGGAGGCGGACAGGTCATTTCTCGCGGTATGGTCGGCCCGTGAGGAGTGGGGGAGTGAGTCTCTCGGTGAACTTTCCCGCTATATCCACCAGAACAACTATCCGCCGCGGATCCGCGGCACCCTCCGTGATGCCGTCACCTACCTGTGGGTCGAGTTGCTGGCCAATTCCTCATTCTGGAGCCCGGCCGAGTCCAACGAGGCCTTCCAGCTCGATCTGGCCGCACTGACCAACGGTGATGCCAAGACCTCGGCCGAGCTGGATCTCGCCGATTCCGCCATCCACTCGCTCCTCAAGCTCGGTGCCCTGCTCGACGACCTCGAGACCTGGCACGGGGCCGGTGGACGCGAAGAGGCGGCACTGGAGACCCGTTTGGAGCGGCTGCGCCGGCTGCACGCGGCCTTCAACACCGCGGAGGACAGGCTCACTCTTCGGAAACACCTCGAGGAGTTGCAGGGGGGCCTTGACCGCAGCCTCGAGTGGTGGTCGATGGGCCAGTCGACGCTGGCAGAGTTCATGCGTTTGGAAGCTGACCCCGATGCGTTGGTTCGGGCCCGCGCCGCCGCCCTCGCCGGCCGTGATCGCCACCCCCAGAGCATCGGCGGCCAGCGCTGCAACCACATTGTCGCCTCGATCGAGGCGCCCACCTACAGCCTTGCGGCGATGGCCGTCGACGGCGCCGGCCGGCGCTCATTCCAGATCACCCACCGCAATTTCACCGAGCTCCACTTTCGTGCCTGGCGTTACGATCTCCGTCGATTTGTCGAAGACTCCGAGGATTACAATATCCAGCCGGGCCACCGTGAGGCCGAGGAGATCATGGCCGGGCCCCCCGATGCCGAATGGTCGATTGATATCCCGTCGACACCCGACTATCGCTCCCATATCACCTATGACGTGCCCCAACTCGAAGGACCGGGAGCCTATCTGGTGGTGGCGTCCATGCGAGCGGATTTCGCGAATCGTGGGAATCAAATGGTGGCGGAGAACTTCATCCTCTCCGATCTCGTGCTGGTCAGACGACATGTCGGGGATGGTTACGAGGTCACCGCTCGTTCGGGTTCGAGCGGACGCGCCATCAGAGGTGTCGATGTCTCGCTCTACCGTTTCGATTATCAGCGGGGTCACCGTGAGATCGAGCGGAAACGGACGGGCGACGATGGCCGAGTCCTGTTCAACCATACTCATTGGAAGCGCAGCCAATATTTCCTGATGGCGCGGCGGGGCGATGACCTCGCGTTTGACGGGGATCGTCTTTACCCATTTGACGAGGGTGAACGGGGAATTTCCTCCTCGGCCTTGATCTACACCGATCGCTCGGTCTACCGGCCGCAACAGACCCTCTACTGGAAGGCCGTGGCCTATCGCGGCGGCGGCGAGGACATCAGCTACGAGACGGTGGAGAACGCTTCCATCCAGGTCTCGCTGATG
>Ga0209013_10005361_pt1 | contig 11062 bp, 10 predicted proteins | sample Cruoilmetagenom2_FD_187291 | JGI IMG/M metagenome (GOLD analysis project Ga0209013, IMG submission 187291) | Oil polluted marine microbial communities from Coal Oil Point, Santa Barbara, California, USA - Sample 2 (SPAdes) (version 2) | ecosystem: Environmental > Aquatic > Marine > Oil seeps ...
AGAAGGGGACTATACTAATTATACCGAGGACGATATCAAAGCTGCTACCCGTGTGTTGACCGGCTGGAACCTGGATGAAACCTACGCTTACCTGGATCCCGATACGGGATTGCCGGCAGGTAAGATGGAGTCTCAACTTGCTGGAGATGGCACAACTGAACTGGCTACCGAACACGATACGGAGGACAAAACCTTTAGCGATAAATTTGGGAATACAGTTATTTCATCTTCTGAAGTGCTGGAAGGATTTTCCACTGTGGAAGCATCCTACACTGAACTGGATGAGATGATTGAGATGATTTTTTCGCAGCAGGAAACTGGTCGCTTCATTGCAAGGAAGCTCTATCGCTTCTTTGTTTATCATTTTATAAGCGAGGAGGTTGAGGCTGATATCATTGGACCCCTTGCTCAAAATCTGATAGACAATGATTTCAGCATTCAGGAACTATTGACAGTGCTTTTGAAGAGCCAGCATTTCTATGACGAGGATGATTCTGTCGTTGAGAACGACAATGTGGGGGCCCTGATTAAATCGCCTGTTGATATTTTTACTGGACTGAACAGGATGTTTGAGATTCAGTTCCCTGATCGCGAAACGGAAACATCAACTTTCTATGATGATATGGCCTACGTGGTTTCGAAGCTGGTAGACCAGGGACTCAATTTCTATGAGCCCTTTGAGGTGGCAGGCTACCCTGCCTATCACCAGATGCCTGGCTATAACAGGAACTGGATAACCACCTATGCCCTGGCATACAGGTACCAGATGGGGGGGATTCTGATGAAGACCCTCGACCAGTCAAGCGAGCGCAGCTTTGAGTTGGATATTGTGGACTGGGTGGAGTCGGGACATATTAGCGATCCCTTCGACGCTGTGGACATCATGGATGTACTGGTGAATAATCTATTTGCAGTTGAACTGACCCAGGAGCGTTATGACTATTTCCTCTATACAGTCTTTCTCGATCATCCGGAGAACCATTCCTATGCACTTGGCCAATGGACATCGGTGTGGAATGCATATGACACTACAGGGGATGATACAACGGTTCGAAGTCTGCTTGAACGACTGTTCTCGGCTTTAATTGAAACACCAGAATTTCAACTAATCTAAAGGCTATGAAAAGAAGACATTTTATACGGAACGTAGCCGGAAGCGCTGCGGGGATTACACTGGGTGGGGTTCCAATGAACCTGTTGGCAGCCAACAGTCCGATGGCAAGACTTGCCGCGGACAGTACAAATGATAAGGTTCTGGTGTTTATCCAGTTACATGGAGGTAACGATGGACTGAATACCCTGATTCCCATTTCCCAGTATGACGACTACTATAACCTGAGACCCAATATTGCCATCCGGCATACCGGAACCCGATCTTACCTGAATGTGGATGAAACCGTTGATGAGAATGCCCAGGTGGGATTGCATCCCGATATGCTGGCTTTTAAGGAGATGTATGACCAGGAGAAGGTGGCCATCATTCAGAATGTTGGTTATCCCGATATGAACCTGAGTCACTTCAGGGGCAGGGACGTGGTATTTATGGGAGGTGACGAAGGGGATAATAACCAGTACAGTTCGGGCTGGATGGGTCGTTACCTGAATAATATTTATCCCGGCTACCCCGATGCATATCCCAGCCAGGACATGCAGGATCCTATCGGGATTGAGTTAAGTGGTGCCCTTTCCCTGGCTTTTCACCGGGAGAATGGCATACCCATCGGGCTCAACATCGGAAGTCCGGATCAATTTTACGAGTTGATTTCCAGTGTGGGAGTTAATCCACCCATCGCATTTCCTGAGAGCCATGCCGGAGATGAACTTCGCTACATCATGGAATTTGAAAAGAAGTCCAACGAGTATGCCGGTCGACTGAAAGAGGTGTATGACGCAGGAAGCAACTCTACGGTTGAATACCCGGAATCCTATCCCTATGCTTCACCCATCAGGGCCAATGGCCTGAGCTCTCAGTTGAGGCTCATTGCCCGTCTCATAAAGGGGGGAGTAAAGACCAAAATATTTCTTTGTCGCATAGGGGGTTTTGATACCCATGGAGAGCAGGTGGATGAACATGATCCCAGCCTGGGCACTCATGCCGCATTGCTTTACAATATGTCCGGTGCTGTGAAGGCCTTTTACGATGATCTGAGCCAGCTTGAAATCGATGAGAAGGTACTCTCACTCACTTTTACCGAATTTGGTCGCCGGGCCAAATCCAATGATAGTTATGGAACCGATCATGGAACAGCCACTCCGGTTTTTGTTTTTGGGACCCAACTGAACAATGGAATATACGGGGTAAATCCATCCCTGAAGCCTGAAGATCTTAACAATAATAACCTGGTCTACAACATCGATTACCGGCAGATCTATACTTCCATCATTCAGGACTGGTTTGAGGGAGATGATCAGGCGCTGATCGATACAGGTTTTAGCGATTGGGTTGATACCCGATTGCCCATTGTTGATGTTGGCGGGACCCACGCTTATAGCCCTGGAAAGAATCCAACCTCACTGCACATTTATCCAAATCCGGTGCAGGATATGCTTCAAATCCAGTATAACCTGGAGTTCAGAGGAGCTCTTAGTCTGCATGTCATTGATGGCGCAGGGCGAAGGCTTATTTCAGTACAGCAGGAGGGGGTTTTTGGTCCCAATGCTACTACCCTGGATGTGTCGGACCTGAAAGAGGGGATGTATCACCTGCAAATGATCCATCGCGGAAAGCGGATGCACGGTAGTTTTATGAAACTATAGGTAGGAAGCACCTGATAACTCTTTAGTCCTCTTCAGGGACAAACTGACCCGGGTCCATCTTGAGGAGCAGGGGACGCTTGTATTTTCCCAGGGTATAGATGCCAGCCAAAACGGCAATACCCTGATCGGAGGTCTGGATAAAATCCCGCACCTCGACTCGCTCGTCAAACTCCCTTGTAAGGGTGTTTACCAGACTATCCGTTTCAAGGTCATATTGATAGACCACCAGGGAGTTATCGTTAGTCTGTGAAATATACAGGGCAAATTGATCTTCATCTGTGATAAGGGATCCGGCCATCACTGCAGCCCGGTAAGTGAGTTCATATAAGGGCTCGGCAGGAAGATCTTTGATATTCCCGCTGCTCAGTACATCAATTTCAGTACCGGCCATGATGTAATTGTTTCCTTCGTAATAACTGGTGAGCCCAAAAAGAGCTCCTGATTTCTGAATTAAGGAAGAAATTCCTTCTTCGATCTGGAATGAGTAGATATCGCCAGTGGCCGCCAGTGAGGAGACATCGAGGAACACAGTACGAAGGGTATAATTGTAGAAACAGTTTACGAAGTATCCGCTACCAGATGTGTTGCTGTAGGCTCCGATAAAGAAGGGATAGTCCTGTCCGGTCTTGTTCAGGTGGCGCTGAACCAGGTACTCCAGGTCGGTATTCACAGGCAACTTGTTGCTACGTTGCAGTTGGAAATTGCTGTTGTATTTTGATATCCATGAGGAGCGGGTCACAAAATCATATCCCAGTACCACCAGGTTTCCCTGCTCGTCGCTGTAGGCGGAAAGCGGCATGGTCATATCCAGTGCATGCTGAGCTGTTTCCGCTCCGTTGCCGGGGTCAATACTAATCACATAAGCATCGAACTGCTGGTTCATGGCTACAAATCCGACTGAGCCATTCTGAAGGATTAGCTTTGAAGTGGGAGCAAGCCAGTCGTAGTCCATGGTCCACGTGACCTCTCCCGATTTGGAGGTGCGTACCAGAGAGGTGTGGGGATATTCAGTTTCGGCATTTTCATCTTTAATCGCTGAAATAAAAATGTAGCCACCCTCAGGCAGTTCCACCACACTTTCAGGAAAGAGGGCCAGCTGCTCATCAGGATGGTTATAAATCTTCAAAAATCCATCCTCAGGCATGATCTCATTCTGATTGATCTCACATCCTGACAGAATCAGAAGCAGGATAGCTATAACGGTGATATGGTGTATGTTTATTCTCATGACATCAATAAAAGCATTCAACATTGCTGTAGTGCTTCTGTTTCTGAAGCGAGAAAAGGATGGAGAGGTTGATCTGAAGGTCATTCAGCATGATATCATCCTGTGCAAAGGTTTCGCCGCTCCCTGTTGCATAGCGATCTGCCTTGTTGGTAATGTTATGCAGTCCGAAATTATAACCCACATTCAGGTCCAGAATCACATACCTCAAATCGATGTAAGTCCCTCCAACTGCTCCGGCAGTAAACTTGGATCTGATAAAGGTTTCATTGGATGGGTCAAGTGAACCAAGCAGGTTACTGTATGCAACCGAACCACCAGCGTAGGGCCGGAAGCGTTGAAAGTCAAAACTGTACCTGGCTTCCAGGGGAACACTGAAGTATCGGAGAAGATAGGGGGTATCTTGTTCTACCGTTTCGTTTGTGAAAGCAATTTCGTTGTGCTTGGTAAAACGGTAGGTATAGGTACCGGGCTTCAGGACGACAATAAGATATTTGCTAAACCATTCAATCTGTACAAAATATTGATTTCCAACATTCTGAAATATGTCGGAATAGCTGTTATCGTAGCTTTCGCCGCTTAGGTCCTCATAAATATTATAGGGTTCCAGATCAACAATTTGAGCCATGTTAACACCACCACCAAAACCAATTCTTAGTTGGTTTAAGAAGCCGGATTGTTGGGCGTGGCATGTGCCTGTAAGCACCATACCCAGAAGCGTAAGCAGGATGAATATCTTTTTTCTCACTCTATCAAAACAGATTTGGTGCAAAAAGGTTGCACCTGTCTGATGATAAACGGAGAAAAATCTCATATGTTTCATCTCCGGGGAAAAAGACTGCCCCGGAGATAAAACACAATATTGCTAAATTGAAGAGACGATTTTCTTCAGATTGATGGCACTCTGCTCTGCAAATTTCATGGGCTCAGGGGGGAAGTCGCTCTCGATAAACAGTTGATCAATGCCCGCATCGTCCACCTGGCTGAGGATTGATTTGAAATCGATAACGCCTTCGCCGATAATGGTCTGATTTTTCATTATCTGCATAAGCATCTCCATACCATTGGAGGGATCGAAAGTGGTGTAAGCCTCATCCATTTTCTGAGCCATTTCCTTGATATGTAGTAGTTTGATGCGTCCTGGATACTGTTTCACAAGTTTTACCACATCCACTCCAGCCACGGTGGCCCAGAAGAGATCCAGTTCAAAGCATACTAATTCAGGATCGGTCTCTTTTACCAGGATGTCGAATAAGGTGACTCCATCATGAACTGCAAACTCGCCGTTGTGGGTGTGGTAGCCATAATGGATCCCTCCGGCTTTGCAAAGCTCTCCAAAGCCATTGTAGAGTTCTGCTGCTGCTTTGTATTCGTCAGGTGTTTGTCCATGGAAAGCGGGACTCAGGATATATTTCTGACCAATGATATTGGCTGCCTCAATGGCTTCGTCAATATTGTATTTCAGAGAATTGTCTGAAATATGTGCCGAAGTTGATACCAGGCCCAGGTCGTCTAGCATCAGCCTGATTTCTTTGGGAGTATGCCCATGATAACCATAGCCACTCAGGCCCATAAAGGTCACCAGAGGATTGTTCTTTATCTCTTCCTCCGGACTGAAATAGTAGGGGCCGGCAAATTCCAGATTCTTATATCCAAAGGCTGCCAGTTTCTTGATGGTACCTGTGAAATCATCGGAGAGGGGTTTGGCAAGCGTGTACAACTGTATGCCAATATCCTTTGAAATTGCTGCCCTAGGGGAGACAAATCCTGTGTTGAGCAGGGAGACTCCCGCAGCAGCAGCTACACTACTTCTAAGGAAGGTGCGTCTTTTCATAAGTCGATTGAACTTATTCTTTTTTTGTCATCTTCATTACGAATTCACCGCCCTGTACAAAAAGAAATCCGGAGTAGGCATTTCCTTCAAAGGTTCCTTCCAGCTCGATGTAATTTCCTTCCACATCGAATTCGGCTTTTAAAACGTTCTCTTCGATAGTTAAGTCTTCAATGACGATGTCTCCCATGGGAGACACCATGGCTGCCTTCAGGACACCTTCTTCTTTCGAAATCACAAAGGTTCCGTCAATATCTACAGGAAGCTCCAGAACCTGATAATCCCATTCTCCCAAATACGGGGCGTGAGGATCTTTGGCGACTTTTGTTGCAGCGCAGGAGGAAAATGCAAGCGCGACGGCAAGCATCAGAACAAAGTTTCTAAGCATGTTGTTTTTCATAATCTAAGCTATTGAGTTTATTTAATGTGTTAAACATACACAATAAAAATGATTCATCACAATAATTTTTACGATATTTGATATAAATACATTTCAAATTTCTATCATGGCACGCTTCAGCAAGAGAAAACCAGATACCGTTATGGTAAAGGACAGGAAACTGATCTGTCCTGTCTGTGAAAACGACCAGTTTATTGAGACCAGGGCACAGTTGAATACTGCTGTTGCCTCTCTATTTGATGTGGACTTCGCCAATAAAGAGGCCCGTTGTTTTGTCTGCTCCGAATGCACCTATATCTTCTGGTTCAGGGGCTAGTGTTTATAAATGAAGAAAGAACTCCTTAAAGTGTTACAAAAGAAAGGGATTCTACTCGGACTGGTCGTGTTGCTTTGCAGTAGTGGAATATGCCAATCTCACAATTCGCTGTATCTCTCTGATCAGCAACGGGTAGGCAGGGACAAGCATATTGTGCCCGTATCCGTCCATTTCATAAAGCCTGGTATCGGGGTGCCCAACTACCTTCATCATCCGCCACAGGTAGGCATTCTCTTCATACCTTCCCATCATCTCCATCTCCCGGTCTCCGGTAATTAATAAGAGGGGAGGAGCGTCCTTGCGTACATGGTAAAGAGGAGCCAGGTCATCCACGACAGGCTGCGTTCCTTCAATTCCCCGCTCTTTTCTTACTGTAAAATGCGTAATGGTATGGCCACTGAAGGGAATCAGTCCCGCGATGCGGTTGGCATCAATATCGTGCTTCTTAAGCCACTTCTTATCCAGTCCTACCATGCTGGCCAGGTATCCCCCCGCAGAGTGTCCCGAAACAAAGATCAAATCAGGATCACCTCCATGGGCTTCAATATTCTTGAAAACCCAGGCCACGGCCGCTGCGGCATCTTCAATATAAACCGGGGCTATAATCTTTGGATATAAGCGGTAGTTGACCGCCACCACGGCCACCCCCTTCTCTTTCAGTTCTTCCGGGATGTATTTGTTTCCGCCGGTCAGACCACCCCCGTGGAACCATACCACCGTAGGAAATCCCTCCTTTTCTAGCGGATAGTATATGTCGAGAACACAACGCTCACTGATATATTCATCCGCAACACCCTCTGAATCCGGGTAGTAGTTGATATTCTCCAAGGTGCTGTAATCGCTCTGCTGGGCTTGTGAGATCAAACAGCTTGCAGCAAGCAGAATTATTAATAAGCTCCGTTTCATTTTTCCTGGGTTTATCAGTTTTAATATTTGCGATCTTAAAGATAAAAAAGCTATTTTTATTGCCTATCCCTTCAATAGATGAATCAGTACGCTGAGACTCTTGTTCAGGAACTAAAACATAGGTCGGTCCCACAAAAAGCGGACTGGTGGAACAACTACATGAAAGGTGAGATCCGATTTGTGGGGACAAGTATTCCTCAAATCCGGAAGCTGTTGATTGAGAAAAACAATAGCGAGGGTCTGGATCAACTACCTATGAATCAGCAGGTCAGTCTGGTGAACAGTTTAATGCGAAGCGAACTGGCCGAACATAAACTGGCGGCCATCCTTTATATGCAACTTTTCTGGCTGGGAAGGCAAAAGAACTCCTTCCTTTTAAGCCTGATATCCGATTGGTTTACCGACCGCTATATTCATGATTGGAACACTACTGACTGGCTAAGTGTAAAGGTACTTACGCCCCTGATTGATTCGGGCGATGAAAAGGTTATCTGGACCCTTAAAAGATGGAATCAAGATCCCTATCTCTGGAAGGCCCGGGCTTCTCTGGTACCTTTTGCCCTGTCGAAAAGTATCGGTGATCATTCTACAACTATCGAGCGTTTTTCGGATATCCTTATCCGGCGCGAAGAACGTTTTGCCAAGACTGCAGTGGGATGGGTAATGCGGGAGTACTCCAAATTGGATGAGGAATTTGTACTGGATTTTCTCAGCAAGCATGTGAAACACACCACATGGGATGTTAAAAGAAATGCCCTGAAATACTACCGACAAAAATTGAAGCAATCATGAGAAACCTGCTTATTCTATGCATAGCAGCATGTATCCTGCTGTTGCCTTCCTGCGATCCCTACAGCGATATCAGGGGTACCTTCAAGCTCCTGCCAGAGCCGGAGATTGCAGAATTTTACGGGAATAGTGAGTTGTATCCCGATTCGATCAAGTTTTACCGGCTGGCTGACGGAATAGCTCTCCCCGTACCTGAGGAGTATGTTGAAGGCTTGGAGGAGACCAATAAAATTTCCGGTCCCCAGATCGTGTTCCAGGAGGATAATTCCGTGGTAAGTGAAGACGAAGGGTATATGCTGGATATTTTCAAGGACCGGATTATCATTATTGGCAGCAAGAAAGTAGGGCGTTTCAATGGGTATATGACCCTTTTACAGTTGATGGAAGATGCAAGGGAACAGGGTGTGCCATTGCCCAGATGTCGTATCGAAGACTCCCCAAAGTTGTCATACAGGGCCATCCATCTGGATATGAAGCACCACATGGAAAAGACAGAATACTATTATGAGCTGATAGATCAACTGGCCCGGTACAAAATTAATGCAGTTATTGCTGAGGTGGAAGATAAGCTGGCATATGAGCGTCAGCCACTAGTTGCATCTGCAGATGCCCTTAGCATAGAAGAATGGAAAAAACTGAGTAAATATGCCAAAGATCGTTTTATTAAGATCAGTCCCCTCGTTCAGGGTCTTGGCCATGCCTCCTTTATCCTTAAGCACGACAAGTACAGGTTTTTGCGTGACGATCCGAAGAGTGACTGGGCTTTTAATCCGCTGCTTCCGGAAACCTATCAGGTACAGTTTGATCTTTACAAGGATGCTCTAAAGGCCTTGCCCCACGGAAAATACCTGCATGTGGGAGGTGATGAGGTGCATACCACTGGCAGAGGCAGTGGTATAAGTGAGATTGAACTGCAGCTGATCTGGTTGAACAAGGTGTGCGAGTTTGCAAAAGAAAATGACCGAATTCCCATCTTCTGGGACGATATGCCACTCAAATATGCAGATCTCTATAGCCCCATGTTCAACACCTCATTATCCCTGAATGATGTAGATAGAATGTGGAGGAAGAATGAGCATATACTCGAAGATTACCTGGAAATGTTTCCCGATAATTGTATTTACATGCGATGGAACTACAGTCATCCAGAGGCTGAAGGAAATATCAAAGCCATGGAATGGTTCAAGGAAAATGATTTGCAGGTAATGGGCGCAACGGCAGGACAGACACGCTGGAAGCTGATGCCTCAGAATGAGAGCAATATGGAAAATATCAGGTCCTTTGCAAATACTTCCATTGGAATGAAGCCTGACAGATCCTTTGAAATCAATTCCAAGGATAAGGAGGATGATGGGCTGCTGTTGACGCTATGGGACGACGATTCGCCCCATTTCGAGCTTTATATGCGTGGAATACTTGCTTTTGCTGAATATACCTGGTCTGGCGATATAAGGAGTAAAGAGGAAATTAAAGCCGCATACCGGCATCGGGAGTATGGCCATGAACTTGCCGGAGAGGAATATGCTTTTGTGGAACAGCTTGAAGAGTCTGTAGCATGGTGGAACGCCGCCCTGTTAAAACGCGATCTGCGCAATTTTCTGAGAGATATAGAGGATCCGGCAGAGGAGGCAGTGATTGATCTGCCCTTTAATGGAGAGCATGGAGACTGGACCACTAAGCATTCCTTGAGAGTGCAAGGTGCAGCCGTGGCTGTGCGGGATTGCAATAAGGTTTTACTTGCCATTGACTCCATGAAGACAAAGGCCGTACGAAACCAGTACAGGCTGGAGGTATATGAACAGGTGGCTAAACTGGTGCGTTTTTCGGGGATAGCTGTTTTTACCCTGCAGACCTATGACATTGCCATGGCTGGAAAAGAAAAGGAGGAAGCACTTGCCATCCTGAAACAACTCCCGGAAGACTTCAAAGTCCTTCGCGCAGAGTTCGAGGAGGTCTATGGACAGACCCGGATTCTACATAAGCCGGAAGGCTACCTGCTGGACCAGGATCACCACTACCATATGGCCAACCAGAGCATTAACTATGACTGGCAGTTCTGGGCAGAAATATATTTTCTGGAAAAACTTAGCAAGCAAATTAACGATCTTTGATAATGAGACTACGAATCTTTAGTTCCGTATTTGTTTTTTTCTGCATGACCATGCTCTCTTATGGTCAGCAGAAGATGAATCTGGCAACAGCGTTTCAGGAGCAGCAGATTAAAGCTGTAAACCGCACCCTCTCTATTTATGATAAATCTCCCGGAGCTGTGGAGATGAATGCAGCCGAGGGCGATGGATTGGCTGTTTTGAAGGAAATCGCCTTTGAAACCGGAACCATTGAAGTGGAGCTTCTGGGGGAAAACAATCCGGGACGGAGCTTTATCGGTCTTGCTTTCAATATCCAGGATGAGGAGACCTTTGAGGCCATCTACTTCCGTCCCTTCAATTTTGTGGCTACAGAGCAGGCCCGGAAAGATCATATGGTCCAGTATGTGAACCATCCCGAATATACCTGGTATAAGCTCAGGGAGGAGCGGACCATGGAGTTTGAGAATGAGATTCCGGCCCCCCCTGATCCCGATGACTGGTTCAAAGCCATTATTAAGGTCTCCGGGACGAGTGTTGAAGTGCTGATGGAAGGAAAGACAGAGCCGGTTTTGAAGGTGGAGCGGCTAACATCCCTTAAATCTGATAAGATCGGACTCTGGGTTGGAAACGGTTCCTCCGGAAGGTTTAGAAACCTGCATATTCATGAGGAGTAAATTATTACTCTTTTTTCTATTGTTTTGCCCGGGCAATCTGATATATGCCCAGGGCATTGCTATTCTTCAGGTAA
>Ga0209013_10005362_pt1 | contig 11062 bp, 8 predicted proteins | sample Cruoilmetagenom2_FD_187291 | JGI IMG/M metagenome (GOLD analysis project Ga0209013, IMG submission 187291) | Oil polluted marine microbial communities from Coal Oil Point, Santa Barbara, California, USA - Sample 2 (SPAdes) (version 2) | ecosystem: Environmental > Aquatic > Marine > Oil seeps ...
ATATTTCGAGGATTAAAATTTGAGCATGACCTGTCTGCGTGCAACGCACAGGCAGGCGCAGAGATTGGGTAAAAGTGGGCGTTTTGAAATTGGCTCTGTAATTTACAAATAATTATATCTGTAACGGTTCAGAAATCCAGTGTTCAAAGGTTAAGGCTCACCAAAGATACGAACCGGTAATTCCTGGGTTCTGAACGTTTTTGCACAGAAGTCTGGAGTGAACTTAACGTAGAATTGGATCAACAATACATAACGAAAGCTGGGATCCAGGACTTGTATGATCATGCCCGACTTACCTTTACCCTGTTAGGGGTCCCTGGCAATCCCTGAAATAAATAGCCGAATCCGATGGCCGGCAATTTATTAACAAGATACGAACAAACCCTATGTTACACGTAATTGCATAAAATAATGGAAGAAAAGGCTAAAGGCTGTCCAAATTTGCAATTTGAGAATTTGCATTTGCATTTTGCAAAAACCGGTCAGGAATATTATATCTTTTTATTTTTCTATACAGTGTAGTAATATTTATTTCCAGTAATTCAGCCGCTTTTGCCTTATCTCCGCCTGTCTTGTGTAATACCTTCCGTATTAGTTTTATCTCATTTTCTTTTAGGCTATAAATTTCCCTGAGTGTTTTTGAAGTTTCTCCCAGATTTGTTATTTCATTGGGAAGATCATTAATCTTAATTTTTTTATCCACGCCCAGGGCAAATGCCCTTTCGATCACATTCTCCAATTGCCTTACATTTCCCGGCCAAGGACAGCCCAGCAAGGCATCCATAGCCCCTGGTGATATGTCCAGCACCTTTTTTTTGCTAGCAGTATTAAATTTATTCAGAAAATAATTCACAAAAATGGGAATATCCTCTTTCCGCTCTCTTAGTGGAGGCATCTTGATGGAGACGATATTCAGGCGGTAAAAAAGATCTTTTCTAAGGACACCGGCTTTTATATCTTCTTCCGCATTGCCGCTAATAGCAGCTATTACCCTGACGTCTACATTTATTTCCCTGGAATCCCCTACCGGCCTTATCTTTCTTTCCTGGAGAACACGAAGGAGTTTGATCTGTAGAGACGGGCTGCTTCTGGAAACCTCGTCCAAAAAGATGGTCCCACCCTCTGCGGCTCTAAACAAGCCGATTTTATCTCTAATTGCTCCGGTGAAGGCACCCTTGACATGACCAAAAAGCTCACTTTCCAGAAGTCCCTCAACAATAGCTCCACAATTTACAGCGACAAAAGGCTTGTCTTTGCGATCACTGCTATGGTGGATGACCCTGGCAGCCACTTCTTTTCCAGTTCCACTTTCTCCCTGGATCAGGACGCTGGGGCTATTCATCCTGATTCTATCGATTATCTCGTATATCTCCTGCATCTTGAGGCTGACACCAACAAGTTCGTCATATTTAAATCTTTCTTTTAACCTCCTCTTAAGTAATATATTTTCATTTGCCAGTGTCTTTTTCTGAATAATCCTTTGGATCATATTCCCTAAGTGCTCTAACTTTAAGGGCTTTTGAATGTAATCATAACTACCGAGCTTCAATGCTTCGATAGCCGATTCTATTGTCCCATACCCAGTTACTATGATCACCTCTGTTTCGGGTCTGTATCCCTTTACTGCCTTTAGAAGTTCAATCCCGTCAAGGCCAGGCATATTTAGGTCGGTAAAGACAATATCGAAATTTTTTTCCTTAATCAATTCAAGGGCTTTTAGGCCATTGTCAGCAACTGTCGCATTATAATCCTGACGCAACAGGTATTTTTCTACAACAGAAATAATACCCTTGTCATCATCAACAAATAGGATTTCAAAATCATCCGCTGCAACCCCTTCCCTATTAACATCAGTCATTATGATATCCTTTAAAAAACGCCTCTTATATCTATTTACAGACCTCGTCATTCATCAGATAAAAATGACCGTAGATCTTTATATACTGCGGGATTACACAAAAATTGGACATCTGGTCGGTCTGGGTTAGGAGGTTCAGCATTCAGGGTTCAGGGTTAATTGCTTCGCGCTTTTTTCCTATACCATTATTCCATAGGGGTAATTAAATGAGGGGACCAACCTCTGAACCTTTGAACATTGAACTTTTGAACCAAACTCTTTGATTAGAAACGGCGAGTTTTGTCCAAGATTTTCCTCGTAATCTGTCATTGTTTACGAGGTCTGTATTTGATACGTCAGACTCATCCGGCACTCAAAAGCCTGCCCCCGTAGACTGATACAATTTTCTTTTTGTATTTGTCAATATTTTCGAAGGATTTGACACTCTTTGATTTAGGGTCTCAAGTTTTTTTTTGATCTGCCAATAATATTATATGAGAGAAAGGAACGTAAATCCCCTCCTTTTTGAAAAGGGGCGTGGGCACTAACCAGGAAAAATCTGGAGAGATCGCATGACCAATCGCGTTGGGTCCGAAAAAGAAAACAAGCTGAATCTAAAGAAAACCATAGAACGACTGGAGACCCTGCCTACCCTTCCCAAAATAGCAGGCAGGATATTAAATGTATTTACCGAGGGTGATCCGGACCTGGACGAGGTTGTCAAGCTTATTGAGACAGATCCAGCTATTACCATGAAGATCCTGAAGTTGGTAAATTCTGCCTATTTCGGCCTTCCTTCACGCATCAGCACAATTCAAAAGGCCGTTGTTATGCTTGGATCTTCTGAAATACGGTATGTGCTATTGAGTGTAACGGTCTCAGAATCTCTTGTAAAATCTTTGGGAAAAGATGCCGGAAAGGAACAGGATAACCTATGGAAACATTCCCTGGCCTGTGCCGTTTGCGCTGAAATGCTTGCAAGCAAGTTCTATCCCCATTTAAAGGCAGAAGCATTTATAGGTGGCCTGTTGCATGATGTGGGGAAGCTTATTCTGAAAGAGTGCTTTCCAGATAAAATCGAAAATGTTATTGCCATATATAAGGAGCAGGGCGTTTCATGGTTACAGGCCGAACAAAAGGTTTTTGGGGTTGATCATACCAAAGTTGGCAAATGGCTGGCAGAGAAATGGAACCTTCCGGAGACCTATATCCAGGCCATCTGGTTACACCATCATCCATTTAGTGCAATCAATAAGTTGGATTTTGTAAAACAAAAAGAGATAGTTCTTGTAATCTATTTGTCAAACATTTTGGTCCATGAAATGATGATTGATTCCATGACGCCGGCTCATGCGTCTGTTGATTATGAGGATGCCATTAACTTCCTTCATATAAAACGGGGAGATCTCAAAAAGTTGCTGCGTTCTCTGGGGAAAAATTTTAGTGAAAGGGCTTTTCTCTTTGATCTGGAGGAGGATGAACTATCATTTTATTATAATGCCCTTCAAAGGGCCAACCAGAAACTAGCCGAACTCGCTTCAAAAAACGGCCAGATGATGATGGCGCTGAAAAAGGGCTCCATGGAAAAACAAGAAATGGAACAAGAAATCTTAAAGGCTCAGAAAGTTGAGTCAATCGGCATTCTTGCCGCTGGTATTGCCCATGACTTTAACAATATATTAACTGCCATCTCAGGTAATATTTCCCTTGCAAAGATATATTTAAAACCTGAAGAAAAGGCATATAAAAAACTAATACAGGCTGAAAAGGCATTTCACCAGGCAAAAGATCTAACGCAGCAGCTATCAACATTATCCAAAAACGGGGTATCGCCAAATAAGGAAACTATATCTATCGCAAAGTTAATAAAAGACACAGCCGGTTTCGCCCTTGCAGGTTCCAATGTGCGATGCGAATATTTCCTGCCTGATAATCTATACCATGTTGAAGTTGATGAGGGACAGCTAAATCAGGTCATTAATAATTTAGTGATTAATGCCGGCCAGGCCATGCCTGGAGGTGGTAGAATCTCATTAAGAGCTAAAAATGTCACTATTAAAAGGGGAAACAGTTTTACCCTAAAGGAAGGAAAGTATATAAAAATAAGCATAAGAGACCAGGGGGTCGGAATCCCTAAAGCAGACCTGCCCAGGATATTCGACCCCTATTTTACCACTAAGGAGAAAGGAAGCGGACTGGGGCTTGCGACCTCTTACTCCATCATTAAAAAACATGACGGCTATATTAATGTAAAATCTGAACCGGATGTTGGAACAACATTCAATATTTACGTTCCCGCTAGCGGGCATGGGGACTTAAGCCGGATAAACAAAGATGAAAAACCCCTTATTGGAAATGGTAAAATCTTGATAATGGATGATAAAAAAGACATCAGAGAACTTACCGGTGAACTGCTTAAGTCGATTGGCTATGACGTGGATTTCGCCACGGATGGCTTTGAAGCGATAGAATTTTACAAAACGGCCAGGGAATCCAGAAGGCCTTTCGATGCAGTCATCGTTGATCTAACAGTGCCCGGTGGCATGGGCGCCAGGGAAACAATTCAGAAACTGCGCAATATTGACCCAGGGGTTAAGGCAATTGTTTCAAGCGGTTACACCAGTGATCCTGTAATGGTTGATTTCAAGGAGTACGGATTTAGTGATTTTATTGCCAAACCTTTTAAAATTGAAGAACTCAGCAAGACCTTGCAGAAGACAATTGTGGGATAACTCCTAAAGCGGTCTAATTCTAATCCTCCTACTTTATAAACAAGCCGTATCTGCTCAATAAATGGAGGCAACTGATTTGGCCGTTTCTTTCAGGCGCTCTCTAAACATTGCGAGGAATGTGCCCGGATATTGCAAGTGCACTTTGAGAGGGCGCCTGAAAGAAATACCAAAATACTTATCCCAATCCGGCGTAATGCCCCTATTTATTGAACTTACACAACAAGCCGGTGTTTCTCATCTAAAATGCTGCTTTTGCATCTTCTATTGTATGATCTATTGGGATTTCACTGGTTTCCTGGAATTCTTTTAGCCCCGCACTAATACCAGGAGTACCTGAAAGTCGAATCCGGATTTTCCCCTTTCGACAGTTCTGAAGTACCAATATGATCAACTTTATCAACAAGACATTAATTTCATTTACCTTTTTCAGGTCCAGTATAAATTTGTCCATGCCCGATTTTGCCATGCTTTCAATTTTGTACTTGATTGAGCCCTCAATTTCAACAATGATCGGCCTGGTGATTTTTTCTGGCAGAACTAAAATTTGAAAATCTCCGTCAAGCGTAAAGTATTTTTTGGATACATCTTCAACAGATTTTTCTTCCTTTTTAGCTTCCAGTTTAACAAGTTTTTCTGCCCTCTCAATTAATTGTTCGCCCTTAAAGGGCTTTACTATATAGTCCTTGGCACCCATTTTAACTATCTGCAGCACGTTATCCTTTCCCGATTCAGCCGTTAACATGATTACGGGAATATCTTTCAACGTAGAATCCTCCTTTAATTTACCTAGCATCTCGATCCCATTCATAACCGGCATGGTGATATCAAGGATAATTAGATCCGGCTTTTCACTGGCTGCGGCCGCAAGACCCTCAACTCCATTCTCTCCTTCAATCATTTCGCAATCAAATGTTTTAAAGGCCTTCTTTACGATCATACGGATTGTTTTGCTGTCATCAACAGTCAAAATTTTAAGAGACATATTTATCCTCCGATTTGAATTATATGATTAGCTGCCTGTTTTCATAAACACTTCCACAAAGGCAATATGGTTGCGGCTCTTAAATGCAAAACGTTCATGCCTTGTCCAGCCCTTGGATTCTATCTTGAAGTCACTTCCACTAGTTGTAGAAGGAATAGACAGCACACAGTTCAGACCGGCATCACAAAGCCTGGATTTGAGGTTGCCGCCCACCATGTTAGTTACTTCACCAATTACGTCATTGACCTCTTTATCTCCCTCAATCTCCTCCAGCTCCATGCCAAGCATCGCGGCGGTAATGACACGGGCAAATTCTTGACTCAATTGGATACTGATTCTCCCTGTTACCTTTCCTACGAAGCTGACTGCCCCAACAATTCGAAGACCTTCGAGACTTGACTTCGGGACAACATCAGTGGGTTCTACATCCATTGAAAGCATTGTATCGAACACCTCGATCATTGTATTTACGATAAATGTCTTTAAGTCTAAATCATTAAGTCTGTCCATATCACCTTCTCTTATATAAAATGTTTAAATTTTGCGATAAGTTGCTTAATGCCCATAGTGCTTTTTCTGTAACCGTTCACAGGTTCAGGGTTTTTGTGCCTTTTTGTCTCTGTGGCTTAACTATTACGGATTCTTTTGTTCCGGCAGGCAAACAAATAATAAAAACTGTTCCATTATCCACTTCACTCTCCACACTAATGGTCCCCCCATGCTCCTCAATAATTCCATAACTGACGGACAGGCCCAATCCATTCCATTTTCCATCCTCTTTTGTAGAAAAAAAAGGGTCAAATATTTTGTTAATATTTTCCTGTGAAACGCCGCAACCCGTATCCCGAACCCTGATTTCAATTAAACCGGGTCCCTCCGCCGGCAAACGGCTGTCGTCAACAGAAGCCCTGGCAGAAATTTTAAGCCTTCCACCCGAGGGCATTGCATCTCCTGCATTAGACAGGATATTATACAATACCTGCATGAGTTGCTTTTCATCTCCCATAATTGTGGGTATATTGTCATCAAGGTCCTTAATAATCTTTATCTTATCATACCCCACTCCATGCTCAAGCAGAGAAAGAACCCTCCCTACAAGATCGTTTACATTGACTTCTTCCATCTTTGGCCTGTCATGATGAGAAAACTGCAATAGGCCTTTGACAATTTCCGATATCCGATCCGATTGATCCCGCATAATATTTAGATATTTTGAATATCGGGGAGTTAATTTTTCATCCATTAATAATAACTGGACATGCCCGGAAATAATATTTAAGGGATTTAATATCTCATGAGAGGCCCCTGCAGTTAACCGACCAATAGAGGCCAGCCTTTCCGCTTGAAGAATCTGATCCTGGGCCTTTAGTAACGATTCATGCTCTTTGCTCAAGTCTTTATATAAAAGTGTGTTTTCCATCACCAGAGAACACTGTTTGGCCAACATCGACAAAAGTTTCACATTCTCCTGGGTTATTGAACTTTCTTCTATTGTTGTGAGAACTAAGATTACGCCTAGTGTTTTTTTGATTGTGGAGAGGGGTAACATGATTATTGTTTTTCTATTTTTAAAAACAAGTGAAGGAATAACCGCTGGTTGCCTCCTGTTAATTATCCAGGAAAACATGCCGCATTCTATCTGAAAGTCTAACTCCTTTTGGCAAATTGGCCCTTTATCATCGGGAGACACACCCCTTAGCAGAAATTCATGGGTGTCCTGATCAGCAAGAAATAATGCGCAGACCTCTATCTTGATTAAATTTTCAATATGATCCAAAAAGGCCTTCCATATCTCTTCAATATCAGAAGGCATGTCTATCTTGTCCTGAAATTGACTCAATGCTTCCATCTCATCAATAAACTCTAAAATGGCCTCATAGCCTTTTTGTAAGACGGCTATTCGTCTCTCACTTTTTCTCAATCTTTTGTCGGTTTCAGACATAGTCAATAAAATGCTTCCAGTGAGTTATAATAAAAAGACACTTACCCCTATTTATTGAGCTGTTACGTCATAAACGTACTTATGTCCTCAAATTCCCTTTCCATCTCCTCCATAATAGGCTCAATGGAACTCATCTTCAATTGCAGGCTTTCCCATGCGTTTTTGTCTAACGGCGGGATTTTATTATCTCCTCCTGAACCAATATCCATGGCCCGGCAAAGAATATCCGCAAGCTGGACAATAGCGGCCTCCCGTACAAATCTGCCGGCAAGGATAGGGTTATGGTGATGGGCGATGGCATTTTTGAGTTTAAAAGGCAAGTTCCATCTCTCTGCCAGCAATTTTCCAACCTCAGCATGTGTATATCCTAAGATATCATCCTCGGCCACAACCATAAGGATGTTTTTGTTCTCCACCACAGTCACAACCTCTGCAAAATCCTTCGGTAAAAACAGCATTTCAACTATTTTTCCAATGTCGTGCAACAAGCCTGCCACAAACAGCTCTTCAATTTTTTCGTATCTCAGATAATCCCCAATAACCTTAGCCCCCACTGCACAACCTAATGAATGATCCCAGAATTTTTCTATTTTGTACCTATTCGCTTTTTCTTTATTCGAGAATAGGCCAAATACGGAGGTGGTCAGCAACAAGCTTCTTATTGCATCAAATCCCAGCAAGACTATAGCGCCTGTTACTGTGGATATCCTCTGTGGAAACCCATAGAAGGAAGAATTAACCAGTTTTAGAAGCCTTGCCGTAAGGACCTGGTCTTCAGTTATAACTCTGCCCAATTCCCTGGCAGAAGATTTAGGATTATTGACCAGTTCAGTTATCCGTAACACTGTCCTTGGAAGTGTGGGAAGGTCCTCAACCTTTCTAATAATTCGTGTTAAATCAGTGTGTTTCATTTTTTTCGGCTTTTTTTATAATCCTTCTTTCCAACTGTTTGCCTGCAACCCTCATGATCTCTGCCATCACCTTGTTTTCTAACACCTGGGAAAATTTTTCTTTCAGTTTTTTTTCTACACGATTTTCACCTCTGTTCTCAGGCTCATCATTTATGTTTTTCTCCTCTTTAAATTTTCCTTCCACACTGACTTCCGTCACCCCCCAGGACTTTAGGACCCATATGTTTTTTTCAGTAATCTTTGTTCCCTCATTTAATAATAAAACACCGTGAGGGCTATGCACTGGTTTATCTAATATCATTCCAGGTTTTACCCTATCTATGTCTATGCAACTCATTAGAAGGCCCCTATTTCTTGGATTCTTGAAGAGTAACCAGTATATTTTTTAGTCCCTCGAGGTCAATGGGTTTTTCCATATAATAGTTCGCCCCGATCTGTAATGACTCCCGGACAATGTTCGAATCTCCAAATGCCGAAAGCATTATTACGATTGTGTCGCTGTTGATTTCTTTTATCTTGCGAAGCACCTCGATTCCAGTGATTTTGGGCATCTTAATGTCGAGCATAACCACATCGGGATTTATTTCCTCAAACTTTGATATGGCCTCTTGTCCCTTGGTTGTTGTGGTGACCTGATACCCGATCATTGATAAAAATTCATCCAGAAGTTCACATATCAATATTTCATCATCAACGACTAATATTTTTGCCGGCCCTTTCCCCACACTTCCCCACCTTTATTTGAGATATTAAACAATTTTACTTTTGAACATATTAACCCAATACACAGCGGCAACGCGTATCAGCTCAATAAATAGGGCTTTTACGCCACCATTGGGATAAGGATTTGGGTATTTCTTTCAAGCGCTCTCTCAAAATGCGCTTGCAATACCCTTTTCCGTGGCCGGATATTTGGGGTTTGCAGCAAATAACCCCCGGCGCTATACCAAATTTTTGTAAAACCGCAAATATCCGGCCCATTTCCTCTCAAGGTTTAGAGAGCGCCTGAAAGAAATGGCCTAATCCGTTGCCCCAATTTATTGAGCAGATACAGTAATGCTCTATAGTGCAATCTTGTTCTCACCGTAGAGAATTATTATTTTTTGTCTCTGAGGTCTCTATGGTGAGAATCCATTTCATTCAAGTTATTCAACAAACCCTAATTATTAAGAAAATATATTTTAGCTAAGTTTATTCTATTTCAGCAAAAATACAAGCAAAATCTATACCGTTTAGCACGGCAATTCCTTAAAAGACCACCTGTCAAATTTTCCATATTCGTACCATGATGGACGAAGGAGTATGCCAATGGCTAATTTACGGTTATTTTGGGATTCAACAATTTTTATTAAAGTTTTTTGCCTTTTTTGACGATATCATAATCAAAGGAAACATGGATAAGCTTCTTTAGCTCACCTCGACCTTTTTTGTAGCGTGAGATTAACCAACAATTTTTTTCTAAAGTTCTTTGACCTATATGACGATACCTTAATCAAAGGCAACAAGGAACAAACAGCTCATTGGCATGAGTACAAATATTAAAAGGAGGTGAAAAGGATTAACGTCAGAAGACAAAAGGATTTCGGTAGTATTTTTTAGGCGCAATTAACGTTAACAAAGAAACAAACGAAAATTATAGTTAGAAAGGAGGATATATCATGAGTTTAGTAATTAATCACAATTTAATGGCCATGAATGCTGCCAGAAATCTTGGAGTAGTTTATGATCGTCTGGCAGTATCTACCCAGCGACTTTCATCCGGCCTGCGGATCAATTCTGCGGCGGATGACGCTGCCGGTCTGGCCGTCAGGGAAATGCAGCGGGCAGACATCGCTGTGTTGAATCAGGGTGTCCGAAATGCGGGAGACGCCATCTCCATGATCCAGACGGCAGAAGGCGCCCTGCAGGTTGTTGACGAAAAGCTTATTCGTATGAAGGAGCTGTCTGAGCAGGCCGCAACCGGAACTTATACCAATGCCCAAAGGCAGATCATGCAGAATGAGTATGATGAAATGGCAAAGGAGATTACCCGAATCGCCAATGCCACTGATTTTAACGGGCAAAAGCTTCTGGATGGCACCATGTCCGGCACCGGCATGAAGATCCACTTTGGCACAGGCAATGACTCCTCAGAGGACTACTATTACATTAGCATTGATGAGATGACCGCTCAGGCGCTTGGAGTAAACGTTGGTAACCACAGTCAGGCCTCGGTTGCCACTCAGGCCGCGGTTTCCACTCAGTCCTCGGTCGCCACTCAGGCCGCGGTCGCCTCTCGGGCTGCCACATCAGGCACATCCTATGCTGCGGTCACCTCTCAGTCCTCGGTCGCCACTCAGGCCTCGGTCGCCTCTCAGGGCGCGGTGACATCTCAGTCAGCAATAGCAGCACAGGCCGCCTATGGCACCAATGCCTCGGTTGCCTCTCAGGCCTCGGTCACCTCTCAGGCCTCGGTTGCCTCTCAGGCCTCGGTTGCCTCTCAGGCCTCGGTCGCCACTATGGCCTCAAGAGCCTCCACTGCAACAGGTACAGCACTTTCCTCTCAGGGCGCGGTGACATCTCAGGCCTCGGTTGCCTCGCAGGCCTCAGTCGCCTCTCAGGCCTCTGCGGCTTCTCACGCAGGGGCTGTGCTGAACACCCAGGAGGACGCTCAACAGA
>Ga0209013_10005363_pt1 | contig 11061 bp, 9 predicted proteins | sample Cruoilmetagenom2_FD_187291 | JGI IMG/M metagenome (GOLD analysis project Ga0209013, IMG submission 187291) | Oil polluted marine microbial communities from Coal Oil Point, Santa Barbara, California, USA - Sample 2 (SPAdes) (version 2) | ecosystem: Environmental > Aquatic > Marine > Oil seeps ...
GCCTTATACCACCATTGGGATAAAGATTTGGGTATTTCTTGAAGGCGCTCTCTCAAAGTGCACTTGTAATATCCTTTGCCGTGGCCGGATATTTGGGGTTTGCAGAAAACTAGAAATGGCCAGATCCGTTACCACAAATTTATAGGGCAGGTACTAGAGGGTTATGGTGGATGCGTAAAGATTATCCATTTCTGGGCCATCCTGTTTTATTTTCAGTAAGCATTCAGAGGTTTAGGGTTATCTTATTGTTTAATTGCTCAAAGCTGATGCAGGTATAACTAAATGAGTGTCTATAAAGAATTTACCAAGGGTCTATGGAAAGAAATTCCGCCGTTCCGACTTGTGCTGGGTCTATGTCCAACGCTGGCGGTCACCAAGTCTGTTGAAACCGGAATCGGCATGGGGCTTGCCGTCATTTTCGTATTGACATTTTCAAATGTGATTGTTTCGTCCTTGCGAAATATTATCCCCAACAAGGTGCGCATTGCAAGCTTCATCGTGATTATTGCCACCTTTGTTGTTATTGTGGAGCTTTTATCACAGGCCTATTTCTACTCCATTTACGAAAAACTTGGCATTTTTATCCCACTGATCGTTGTAAACTGCATTATTCTGGGCCGCGCCGAGGCCTTTGCGTCCCGTAATGGTATTTTTGCATCTGCCTTGGATGGCCTCGGAACCGGAGTGGGATATACCCTCTCCCTGACCCTGCTGGGAGCGATACGAGAGGTCCTTGGCCAGGGAACACTGCTGGGGATGGAGGTAATGTGGTCATCCTTTCGGCCATTTACATTTATGAACGAAGCGCCTGGTGCATTTATAAGCCTCGGGATTTTACTGGCTATCATGAATTCAATTTCAAGTCCTACTAAGGCATAGATTTTATTAGTGGTCCGTGGCATTATTCCAATACCGATAACGCCCTATTCCACAGACAAAGTCAAAAAGTCAAGATGGCTCAAAAGGTCATAAGCAAGGCTCTAAATTAGGAGACGGTAAATGGATTATATTGTTCTCATCATCACCGCGATTCTTATTAAGAACATCCTTCTGGCACAGTATTTGGGGAATTGTCCTTTCCTTGGCACTTCAAAGAGAATGGATACCGCTATAGGGATGGGTCTTTCCGTTATCTTCGTGATGGTTATAGCCACTGCGGTTACCTACTGGGTCCAATATAAAATACTTAACCCCCTTAACCTGGAATATCTCCAGACCATTGCCTTTATCCTCGTAATCGCAGCGCTTGTGCAGTTTGTTGAGATGTTTCTAAGAAAATTTTCACCTGCCCTTTACCAGGCCCTGGGTATCTTTCTCCCCCTGATAACGACAAACTGCGCTGTCCTTGGAACTGCCATTCTCTGTATTCGCAAAGAGCAGACTTTTCCCCAGGCCATTGTCTTTGCATTTGCATCTGCTGCAGGTTTCGCCCTTGCGTTGGTTTTGCTTGCCGGCATCCGTGAAAGATTAGAGATCTCGGATGTCCCGCCCTCCCTGAGAGGGACGGCCATTGGATTGATCATGGCAGGAATTATGTCCCTGGCTTTTTTCGGTTTTGTCGGGGTAGACTCGTCGCTAAAGGCATTGTTACATACATAACTTATAACTAATAAATTTTATTTAAATAATATCATCAACTCCCTACTTAGTGTCTGAACGAAAACCAGGAATTTTTTCCAAGATCAAGGAAGGTGAAAATTATAACCACCCAAGTACGATCTGCCGGACCTACGGGGCAGGCAGGAATACATTGAGTATTTCGAGGATGATAATTTGGTCCTGACCTGTCTGCGTGCAACGCACAGGCAGGCGCAGAGATTGGGAAAAAGAACAGTTTTGGGTCGGGTACTTATAATTTCCTTCGGGCTCGCGCAGGTAAGCGTAGACTCCGAAAATAAATTTACATTTTTGGCGCTCAGATTTAGGTTAGCTTCGGAGTCTCACAAGCTCGCTTACCTGGTAGATTTTGAAGAGCAAAAGGTGCAGTAATAGCAGGCTATTTCAAGGTTTTTGATTTTTAAAATGTGCCAAAAATGACTTGAAGATGAGATGCCAAAACGTGAAGTTATTTTTGCGCGAGCCCTTAAATTAGGATAGATCATTATGTTGACAGCAGCGCTATTCTTGCTTTTACTAGGTCTAGGCTCCAGTGTCATACTGGCAATTGCATCGCGTGTTTTTTACGTCTGGGAAGACCCCAAAGTCCTGGAAATCGCGGATGCATTGCCTGGAGCAAATTGTGGTGGTTGTGGATATGCAGGATGCGCAGCGTCTGCTGAGGCTATAGCAGCAGGAAAGGCGCCTGTCAATGCCTGTGTTGTAGGGGGGCTTGAGGTTGCCCAGGCCATAGGAGAAATAATGGGCCAGAAAGTTGAGGCAAGGGAACCTGAATTCTCCTGGACCAGTTGCTCTTATGGTGTGGATAAGGCAGATTCGATTTATTCATACAACGGGGCTATGGACTGCAACGCTGCTGTCATGCTTTACGGGGGAAGTAAGCTCTGCCCAATAGGCTGCATTGGTCTTGGCACCTGCGTTAAGGCGTGCCAGTTTGGCGCGCTGAGTATAGGAGATAATAATCTACCTGTTGTGAACCAGGAGCGTTGCGTGGGATGCGGCGCCTGTGTTGACGCATGCCCAAAGCATATTATTACCCTCACTTCGACTAGCAGGCGAATTATAGACGAATATGTCACGGATGAGTGTACAGCACCCTGTCAGCGTGCCTGTCCTACAGGTATCAACATTCGAGGTTTTATAAACGAAATTCGCAAGGGGAATTATGAAGAAGCCTTACGAATAATAAAGGAAAAGTGCCCCCTGCCACTCATTTGCGGTTACATCTGCCCAGCGCCTTGTGAACTTAATTGCCGCCGCAACCTCATAGACGAAGGCGTGGCCATCAATCCCCTTAAGCGCTTTGTAGCAGACTATGAGATGGCCACGGGCAAACACATTAACCCTTATAAAGCGCCGGACAACGAATATAAAATTGCTCTGGTAGGAGGGGGATCCGAAGGCCTCACTACGGCTTACTACCTGGCTCGTCTGGGATACAAGCCTACCATATTTGAAGCAAAGCCGGAGCTGGGCGGAATGCTACGATATGTGATTGCAGGAGACCGCCTACCTCACAAGATACTGGATCATGATATCGAGGGCATTCTTGACATGGGTGTGGAGGCCAAGACTAATATGGTAATGGGCCGTGATTTTACTGTGACAGGCCTCCTTGAGGACGGTTATGACGCAGTTTTATTGACTTCAGGTGGATTTGACAGCCGTAAGATCCTCAATCCCAAACAAAAACGACATGACGCTTCAATAAAAGGCGTTTTCACAATGTTGGATTTTCTCGTAGCCATCCTTCAAGGCGAGTCTATTGATCCCGGAAAACATGTTGTCATTGCCCATGGAGGCCTTAAGTCCCTTGAGGTGGCGCGAAAATGTCTGGAACTGGGATCAAAAAAGGTAACAATTGTTTCTCGTAAAACACTCCCACAACTTCCAGTAGAGCTTCATAATACCGAAAATCTACTCTCTGAGGGCATAGAGGTCCGCACATCTACTATAGTGGCGGCCATCGGAGGCATCTCTGACAGTCTGGCACGAATTGCACTGGAAGACTTAAATTCTAAAAACGGGTCCGTGCCGAAAAACGATATTATCGATGTGGATACAGTCGTAGTATCAATACCACGCCTCCCTGAACTGGCTTTTGTTCATGCATCGGACACACCGGAATTAGATAAAACCAAGTGGCAGACTATCGAGACCTTTCGCACCTTCCCGAACGGAGGTAAAAGCGGCATCTTTAGTTCGCCCGAACCGGAACGAGTTAGCGACTCTTCGGCTGTGGTAAAATCTATTCTTTCAGGACGACGGCTGGCACGGGCAATTCATCAATATTTCACGGACGAGGTAATTACACCGATTGATAACCTTGTCTGCGAAGCAGAGCACATTTTGAATATTACCGAATTGCATTCAGTGAAACCATACGAAAGACAACGGCCGGCAGTGTCTGACGTGGAAGGAAACAGCAAAAATTCCTGGATCTTTCCAAAGGAATTTCCTGGTCTGGATGAGTCATCTGCCAGACGTGAATCCGAGAGATGCCTTGAGTGTGGCCTTATTTGTTATGAGAAACAGGATTAAAGGAATCCAAAAAAAGAGATGTCTGAAAACATTATCACCATAGACGGACGCAAACTGGAGTTCAAGCAGGAAGAGACAATACTTGAGGTCGCAAGGCGCAATGGCATTTTTATTCCAACCCTTTGCCATCTTAAAGGTACACAACCTACAGGGTCCTGTCGAATATGTGTCGTTGAGATCGAGGGAGGTCGCGCACTTGCAACAGCTTGTACCATGCCTGCCGCCAACAATATGATTGTTCATACAAATTCTCCTTCCGTGCTGGAAGCAAGGCGCACTATTTTGGCCTTACTATTAGTGTCAGGAAACCATAACTGCGCGATTGCCGCTAAAGGTTCTGAAGAGTGGACTGAGTTTCAACAACAAGTAGAGAGTTATGATCAGAGCGATGAGCTTTGCCCAGCCCACAGCGCATGTAAGCTACAGGCCTATGCCTATCGCTATCAGGCTGATACCAGAGGCCTTGAAAGACGAGAAACCGAATACCCCATGGAGATGGCAAGTCCCTTGATCCTTCGCGACCCATCTCGTTGTATTTTATGCGGCAGGTGTGTGGCTGCCTGCAATGAGATCCAGGTAAATAATGCAATCAGCCATGGTTTTCGCGGAGCTAGTGCAAAGATTGTGGCATTGGGCGACGCAGATCTCCTTCGTTCTGACTGCGTATTTTGTGGTGAATGTATCCAGGCCTGTCCAGTGGGTGCATTAGTTGAAAAGAAGAGTCGTTATCAAATTCGGCCCTGGGAGGCACACCATGTCCGCACTACCTGCCATTACTGTGGTGTTGGATGTCAGATGGATCTTCACATTAAAGAAGACAAAATCATGAAGATCACCGGTGTCGAAGATGTCCTGCCTAACCTTGGCAGACTGTGCATTAAGGGACGGTTTGGATATGATTTCGTACAGAGCCCCGAACGTCTTACCCACCCTATGATACGAGAAAACGGTAAACTACGTGAGGCATCTTGGGATGAGGCCCTGGATCTGGTGGCCGCCAAGATAAAAGAGATAAAAGAAAAACACGGTCCCGAGGCAATTGCAGGCATCTCTTCGGCCAAATCTACAAACGAGTCACTTTACCTAATGCAAAAGCTCTTCCGCTCGGTCATAGGCAGCAACAATCTTTCTTCTCCCTATGCGGCATCAGGTTTGAATAATCCAATCGGAGAACTGGAGGAGGCAAAAACCATAATTTTGGTCGGTTGTGATGTAACTGAAGAAAACCCGGTTGCAGGAACATTTATCAAGCGGGCCGCTAATAAGGGATGTAATTTAATTGTTGTTAGTTCATTTCCTACAAAGATCGGTGCCTTTGCCTCAGCACAACTGTTAGTGAAGGAAGGCACTGAATCGGTACTGATTAACGGATTCATTAGGGAACTATTCGAACGTGGACGTAAGGGATCCGATGAAACCAAAGATACTGTTGCCGGCTTTTCCCTTGACCGTGTTACTAAAATTACCGAGGTTGCATCCGGTGATATAACGGCTGCTGTTGAAATTATGGATTCGAATGGCCCATCCATGCTGGTCTATGGATCAAGGGTTGCCAATCTGGCCTGGGCGTTTTTATCTCTACAAGAATTACTCGGAAATCTTGACATAAGATGTGGAGGCGTAAACTTTCTGGGTGAAGCGAACAATTCTCAGGGTGCTTGTGATATGGGGCTGTTGCCGAACTACCTGCCGGGCTATAAAAAAGTAGATGATGATGAGGCAATCAAAGCCTTCGAAGACCTATGGGGCTGCTCATTAAATACGAATCCGGGTTTGGACCTCGCCAATATGTTAAATAACATGAATGGAAGCGATGATGGATCGGATAAAAAAATTAAATTGCTCTATTGCATCGGCGAAGACCCGGCTGTTTCTGCAGGTTCTGTTTCTGATATTTCAAATGCCCTGAAATCGCTTGATTTCTTAATCGTCCAGGACATCCTGGAAAATGAAACAATAAAATACGCCGATGTGGTTCTTCCTGCGGCTGCATGGGCCGAAGATGAGGGTAGTTATACAAACTGTGAACGCAGGGTTAGCCGGATGCGCAAGGCTGTCCCCGCTGCCGGCAAAGCAAAACCCGAGACCTGGATTTTAACGCAACTGGCCAATCGTCTCGACAGAGATTGGGCGGAAATGAGCAGTCAGGAGATATGGGAAAAAGAAATTTCAATGCTTGTTCCTCAACTCCGCGGTATTACATATGACAGTATTGACAATGGGGGACTCCAGTGGCCTGTGCCTGATCATGTATCACTGGGTACAACCACAACCCGTCTCAATGGATACAGACCTCCCCTTCAATGGGGATCATTCGTCCCTTTTAACTACCACCACCGTACACTACTGGAACAGTGCGAAGGTTTACTCGAATCCCTTCCCCGGTCTGGTGGTATAGGTACCCGAGAAACACCAAGCGACCCGAAAGACGTGACTTACAGGTTTATTCAAGTGCTTGAAGAAGAGACGGTGCAATGGGAGCCGGTAAAGAATAAGATCGACGAAATTCTGGCCACCTACAGGAGCAGGAGAGGAGGCCTTATCCCTGTGCTCCAGCAAGTCCAGGAAATCCTCGGGTTCCTTCCGATTCCTGTGCAAAACTACATTGCCCTGGGCCTTGGTCTTCCGCCCTCGGATGTTTTTGGAGTTGTTACGTTTTACTCCTTCTTCACTATGGTTCCCAGGGGCAGGCATATTATCCGGGTTTGTTTGGGCACGGCATGTTTCGTCAAGGGCGCAGAAAGGCTCCTGGAACTTATCGGAGATCATCTCAACGTCAGCATTGGAGATACTACCGAAGATAGAGAATATTCCCTGGATGTTGTCCGGTGCCTAGGTGCCTGCGGCCTGGCCCCGGTCATAGTGGTAGATGATACAACATACGGACAGGTAGATCCAAAAAAAGTCATAGACATCGTCGAAGGCCACAGGACCGTTCGGGCTGGAGATTAGAGGAAAAGCCTGGGACCTTCGGCTTGGCCTTGAACCCAGGTTAAATACAAAATTAGTTTTAACAGGGCCCCGACAGCGAGATCAACGCCTCGCCCCAACAGGCAAAATTTAACATTTTAAATCGGCACCTTCCATAACCTGACGCATAGAATTATTCGGAGTTCAGGGGGCATTTGTGGAAAAAGAAAGGGGGCAAATAGTAAAGGCTGCCGCCGGCGACTTGCATATTCATACATGCCTTTCACCATGCGGCGATCTTGATATGACTCCAATCAAGATAATCAAGCAGGCCGTAAAAAGGGATCTGGCTATGATTGCCATCACAGATCACAACAGCGCAGAAAATACTGCTCCCTTGATTGCAGCGGCCCGTAATACTGATGTTTTTGTAATTCCCGGCATAGAAGTGACAACTTATGAAGAGGCCCATATTGTCGGACTCTTTAATGAGGTTGAAAATGCCCTTTCAATGCAAGAACTCGTTTATGATAATCTGCAGTCGGGCGTAAATGATGAAGAAATATTTGGTATCCAGGTCGTGGCAAATGAGTTCGATGAGGTTGAAGACATTAACACGCGTTTGCTCATAGGCGCAACCTCCCTATCCCTGAATCAAGTAATCAATGCGATTCATGAACGGGGGGGGTTGGCCGTTGCCGCCCATATTGATCGGGATAGCTTCAGTGTTATCAGCCAACTGGGCTTTATCCCCGTAGACACAGACCTTGATGTACTTGAAATATCCAGGCATATGACCTTGCAGTCGGCCAGGATGTTTTTCAGGGAGTATGAAAATTTCCCTTTTATTACCTCCTCTGATGCCCATTTTTTAGACGAAATTGGGTCAAGTCCAACCTTGTTTAGGGTTGCACGCCCTAATATGGCCGAGCTAAGGCTTGCTTTAGGAGGCTTGAAAGGGCGCAAGGTACTTGAGGAACGTATGCCCAACTGAAATGATAGATCTCTCTCTTCATATTCTGGATATAGTAGAGAACTCCACAAAAGCTGGTGCCAAACTAGTAGAGATATATCTCTCGGAGGATGCAGAAAAAGACCTGCTTCAGATCATTATTCGGGATAATGGCATAGGCATGGATCGCGAAATGGTCAAAACGGTGCGGGATCCTTTTGTAACTACACGGACAACAAGACGTGTCGGTCTAGGATTACCGATGCTCGAACAGGCAGCCAAAGAGGCGAATGGAGGTCTATCTGTCATTTCCAAACCAGGTCATGGGACCGAAGTCAGGGTGACTTTTCAGGCGAGCCACATTGATAGAAAGCCCCTCGGGGACATAGCTTCAAGCATTATCACTCTAATTATGGGCAATCCTGAAGTGGATTTTATTTATGAATCAGATTTAAACGGAGAAAAAATTACACTGGATACCCAGGCTATTAGGGCCGAACTTGAGGGGACTACAACAATAACAGACCCAGCGGTTTTGAAACTAATCCGGGGATTGTTTATGTAAAGCCTTAAAAATTTATGTCTTTGGCAAGACTGGGAAAGGCGAATAAAATGTCAAAACTTCGAATAGAAGACCTAAAAAGAATCAAAGAGTCGATGGCAGGGACTGTCAATCTAAGGGCCGGGGACCAGCGTGTTAAAATTACAGTACACATGGGAACCTGTGGCATTGCTGCCGGCGCCCGCACTATTATGAATACGCTCCTGAAGAAGCTTGAAGAAAGTGGGGCAAATGATGTCATGCTGACTTCTTCCGGTTGTGCCGGTCTCTGTAATCACGAACCTATGATTACAATTGAAGACAGGGATTCAGCCCCTGTAAAATATGTCAACCTAAACCCTGAAAAGGCCGCCAGAATTTTCGACGAACACGTGATGAATGGCACTCCTGTAAGTGACTACGCGTTATCTATGGGGAGTGAGACCACACATTAGCAGCCTTCCGCATGGTCCATATCGACTATTTAACTTGTTTTAGTTATGAATGAGGCATGATTTATGGAAAAGAAGTACCGCGTTCACCTTCTGATCTGTGCAGGCACAAGTTGTGTTTCCAACGGTTCACTGGACCTGAGAGATGCCCTGGTCAGAGAAATCGAAAAACAGGGACTTGAAGATGAAGTGTATATTGCTACAACGGGATGTAACGGTTTTTGCGCGGCAGGCCCCTTAATGATAGCTTATCCGGATGAGATTTTCTACCAGAAACTGACAGCTAGAGATGTACCTTACTTTGTCGAGGAGTACCTGTTAAAGGGACGTGTAGTAAAAAAACATCTCTTTAAAAGCCCTGATGCAGCGGAAAGCATTCCCAAGATAAAGGACATTGGTTTTTTCAGCAGTCAGATACTCGTTGCCCTTAGAAATAGAGGACTTATTGATCCCGATAAAATTGACGAGTATATTGCACGCGAAGGTTATATGGGTACTGCAAAGGCCCTTCTTGAAATGACACCCGAACAGATCGTAGAAGAACTCAAGGCATCAGGCCTTAGGGGACGTGGAGGCGCAGGCTTTCCTACCGGCCTGAAATGGCAGTTTTGTGCCGGTGCTGAAGGAAGCCCAAAATATATACTATGCAACGCCGATGAGGGCGATCCCGGGGCATTTATGGACCGTTCCATCCTTGAAAGCGATCCGCACGCAGTATTGGAAGGAATGATCAATGCCGCAAAAGCAATCGGGGCCCACAATGGATATATTTATGTTCGTGCTGAATATCCTCTTGCAATAAACCGACTGCACACCGCCATCGATCAGGCAAAAGATTACGGACTACTGGGCGAAGACATCCTTGGTTCCGGATTTGCCATGGACATTGATCTCTACTATGGCGCCGGGGCATTTGTTTGCGGTGAGGAGACCGCGCTTATGCGTTCAATCGAAGGAAAACGAGGAATGCCAAGGCCAAGACCCCCTTTTCCCGCCCACAAAGGCTTGTGGGATCGGCCATCCGTTCTAAACAACGTTGAGACACTTGCAAATGTCGCCCAGATTATCTGCCGCGGTGCAAAGTGGTTCAGTAGTCTTGGAACAGAGAAAAGCACAGGTACAAAGGTTTTTGCACTAAGCGGATGCGTCAAGAACATTGGGTTGATTGAGGTCCCTATGGGAACGCCGCTTAGATCAATCGTCTATGACATCGGTGGAGGAATCCCTAAGAAAAAGAAGTTAAAGGCCGTGCAGGTTGGTGGTCCTTCCGGGGGGTGCATTCCGGAAAGCCTGGTTGATACACCTGTAGACTATGAATCTATTCCCAAGGTAGGGGCGATCCTGGGTTCCGGCGGAATGGTGGTAATGGATGAGACAAGCTGCATGGTGGATGTCGCAAAATTCTTCCTCAAATTCACAGCGGAAGAATCGTGTGGTAAGTGCACGCCATGCCGCGAGGGAACCCAGCAATTACTGAAAATTCTTGAAAGAATTACCCAAGGCCTGGGAAAACCAGAGGATCTGGACAGGCTTGAGACACTCAGCACGGTGATCAAATCGGCATCCCTATGTGGTCTGGGCCAGACAGTGCCTAATCCTGTACTCAGCACCCTACGATACTTCCGTGACGAATACATTGCTCATATCTACGAAAAAAGATGCCCTGCCAAACGCTGCCGTGCCCTTCTAAAATTTGAAGTCGACCCGGATAAGTGCATGAAATGCGGCGTTTGTTTTAAAAATTGTCCTGCAAAGGCCATTACCTGGAAAAAGAAAGAAGTGGCTTTTATCGACAAGAGCAAATGCACCAAGTGCATGACATGTATTACAAATTGTCGATTTGATGCAATTTTTTAAGAGACTTCATAGCCCAGGTTCCCAAATTTGACCTTCACTGTGTGTCTATTTCCTAGCCTATCCCATCTTATTTAACGCTTATCTTGCCATAAAATTAATACCTTTAATTGAATGCCTCGGAATTTCTATAACTTATTGAAATAAAGAGGTTTTAGAGACTGAGTTTCTGCCCCGTACATGGATCATAGAGG
>Ga0209013_10005364_pt1 | contig 11060 bp, 11 predicted proteins | sample Cruoilmetagenom2_FD_187291 | JGI IMG/M metagenome (GOLD analysis project Ga0209013, IMG submission 187291) | Oil polluted marine microbial communities from Coal Oil Point, Santa Barbara, California, USA - Sample 2 (SPAdes) (version 2) | ecosystem: Environmental > Aquatic > Marine > Oil seeps ...
CGGCGACATGGTCCGAACCCGGGATCGGGTCCAAGACGGGGCTGGCGAGTGCAAGTCCGACGACTGCCCGGCCGGTGACGCGACGAAGACCCAGACCCAGACCCAGACCCAGACCCAGACTCAACTGAAGTCTGGTGAGTGCCTGGCCGACGATTGCCCGGCCGGTGAAGCACTCATGAGCAAAGAGCAGATTCGGGAACGCGTTATGGAACGGGTTCTTGCGATGCTCGGAGCCGATAGCGCTGAGGTTGAGGGCCAATACCGCAACATCCTGAACATCATGTTGCAGAACATGCTTCAGTTCAGGGTTCTGTTCGTCTAGAGCGCGATATACATCGGGTGTGAGTGAATACCCGGAACTGGATGAGATCATGAACGGGATACGAACCAGGAGCGAGACCGCATTCGCCACGGCGTACCGGCACACCTCCGATCCCCTGGCGTCATTCGCCAACGGAATGGTTCGTGATACCCGTTTCGCCGAGGACGCGGTTCAGCAAGCGTTCCTCGAACTCGTTCAGTCCGCTCCGACGATCAAGGGCGACGGCCGCTCACTACGGGCATGGCTCTTTCGGAGCGTTCGATTCACGTGTCTCGATGAGCTCCGACGCCGGCAGCGGCGCCCAGAGCAACTGTCCGCAGAGGTTCCCGAGGTCGGTGTCGAACCGGACCTCCCCAAAGGTTTCGACGCCGACCCGGACCTCTCGGCCGCGATGGAACAGTTGACTCAACACCAGAGGACGATCCTCGTGCTCAAGCATGTCGTCGGTATGGATGGCAACGAGATAGCGGACGTTGTCGGGGGAAACAGGGTCGCTGTGTATGCCGCGAACCGTCGGGCCGAGCAACGCCTACGAACGCTGCTCGACCGTACGGCAGAGGGCGGTGGATGATGGACGCACGCGACCCGATGGACCGCCTGTCATCCGCCTACACCGTAGAAGTTGGATCGGAAACAAAGGAACGACATCTCGCTGAGATGGGTGCCGCTCTTCGGACTGCTCCGCCCGCTCCGATCCCCGTTGGGTTCGGCATGCGGCGTCGAATCGCAGCGGCGGTCGCCGCCATCCTCGTCGTGGCCCCAGCGGGTATGGCGCTCGCAGCTGAGGACGCCGTGCCGGGCGAATTCCTCTATCCGGTGAAGGAGATCACCGAGCGAGTCCGTTCGTTCGTCGACCACGACATCCAGGCCACCCACCGTGTCGAAGAAGTCGAGCGACTCGTCTTCCTCCGTGCGCCCGAGCACACCGTTGCACGTGCTGTGGAACGGGCGGATTCAGCCACGGTGCAGCTCCCCGAATCGGGCGAACTGAGGTTGCGGCTCGAAATCGCTCGAGAGCGCCTGCAGCAGCAAGATGAAGAGAACCGACTGCCCGGTCAAGATGGATCTGGCGAGGGGCCCCAGGAACCAGGTTCCGATTCCGGCAAAGCGGATTCTGGCGCAGGCTCCGGGACGACCGTTCCTTCCGGTTCGGGCGGATCCTCAGAACAGGATCAGAAGGGGCCGGGCGCAACCGGGACGACGCTTGGATCCGGGGAATCCAAACAGGGGAGCGGCGACGCGGCTGGAACGATGGCAGAGCAGAGCGGAACTCCACCGACGACGGTGCCCAAGGACTCTGAACGATCCAGCCAGCCATAGTGGATTCGCGCTAGTCCTCGCGACTCGAGGTCGCCCAGAGATCGATTCCGCCCTCGGTCGCGTGGCGGTCGATCGCAGCGAGTTCGTCCGTTGTGAAGTCGAGATGGTCGAGAGCGCCGAGGCTGTCCTCGATCTGGGACCAGCGACTCGCGCCGATGAGGGCCGTGGTAACCCGGGGGTCGCGCAGCACCCATGCAATAGCCATCTGCGCCAGCGTCTGGCCTCTCCCTTGGGCGATCTCGTTCAGGGCACGGAGCCTGGACAGGTTCTCTTCATTGAGGAAGGCCTTGCTGAGTGATGCATCCTCCGCCGCTCGCGAATCTGCCGGGACACCGTCGAGGTACTTGCCGGTCAGCATGCCCTGGGCCAATGGAGAGAACGCGATCACGCCGATGCCTTCCTCCTCCACGACATCGAGGAGGCCTTCTTCGATCCAACGATTGAGCATCGAGTAGGACGGCTGATGAATGAGGCACGGTGTACCCGAATCGCGCAGGATCGCTGCTGCTTCGCGTGTCTTGGTAGGGCCGTACGATGAGATGCCCACGTACAGCGCTTTGCCTTGCTGGACCGCGGTGGTGAGCGCTCCCATGGTCTCTTCGAGTGGCGTCGTGGGGTCGAAGCGGTGTGAGTAGAAGATGTCGACGTAGTCGACGCCCATGCGGGCGAGGCTCTGATCGAGGCTTGCCAGCATGTACTTGCGCCCGCCCCCACCTTGTCCGTATGGACCAGGCCACATGTCGTAGCCGGCCTTCGTCGAGATGATCAACTCGTCTCGGTAAGGAGCGAGATCGGTGGCCATGATCTGGCCGAAGCTCTCCTCGGCCGTGCCGTACTCGGGCCCGTAGTTGTTGGCGAGGTCGAAGTGAGTGATCCCGCGGTCGAAGGAGTTCAGGAGCATCTCTCGGGCCGATTCCAACGGCGCCCGACTACCAAAGTTCTGCCAGAGGCCGAGGGCGATCTTCGGAAGATCGAGGCCACTGCGACCGCATCGCGCGTAGGGCACATGCTGATACCGGTTGTCGGCTGCTTGGTACACGGGATCTCTCCGATCGCCAGGGGACCACCCATTATGGTCGGGTCGGAGTGCCCCGCGTCGGGGTGTCAGGTGTCTTTGTTCTGTCCGGGCGGCTGCTTGTCGTCTTTGCTGAGTCCGGGCGGCTGCTTGTCGTCTTTGCCATCCGGACGTGCGATGTCCCTCACGAGGAGACCAGGAGGACCGGCGATGTGGTCCCACCCGATGTGTTTTGCGTACGCCGACACGATCATCCCGTGATTCTCAGGGTGTGCGGTCGTGACGGCGTCGTCCCGGTCTTCGGAGTCGGGTGAAGTGGTCTCGATCGGCGGATCGTCGAGAACTCCGCGATCCAACACTGACGCCACCGGGAAATCGACGGCGAGTCGATGCGCGCTCTGATCCACCGTACGCGTTGCTGCGTACACGTTCACGCCGACGGCCACGGTGGCGAACACCACGGCGACGACAATGATGAGTTGCTGTCGCATCCGCATTCCGGTCATTCCTCTGTCAGTGGCCACCCTCCGGCTGGCGGCCTCACTTGTGTTATCGACGCACGGAAGTCATCGGGAGAGGGTGGTTATCCGAATGGCACGATGTGGCTAGCGGCCGAGTGGTTACCCATGCGGGACGTTGTCCAGATCGAAGACGACATCGACCGGTTCGGGGGCAGGCAATCGCACCGTCGCAGTGATCTCCACGACGCGGCCTTCGTCGGGATGTGCGTTGAATCCTCGATCCCAGAAGAGATCGATGACGCCCGAAGACCGTGTTGGATCGCGCGAGGATGGCATCGAGAGATAGTCGCCAACCGTTGCTCCCTGTTCGTCGATCATGGCAATGGCGAAGTTGGCAATGCCTGTTGGCTCACCCGTCCCCGACAGAGCCCAGACGATCTGACCAAGGTGGCGGCCGAGTTCGATCTGGATTAGCCGTAGAGCGATGCCGTCCCCGAGGTCGATGGTCACGGCATCGACCGTCGTGAAAGGCGTGCCGGTGAATGGGATGTCGGTTGATCCGGTGCGTTCGTCGGTATCCCAACGCTCCGTCATACGCAGGATCTCTCCATCGCTCAGATCCTCGGCGAATTCGACTCCGATCACACCGGTATGTAGCCGGTCGTACACGAGGCGGGTAGCGCTGGTGACGGCACCGGCTGTGTTTTCGAGTTGCCATCGGCCACCGAGGGGCACCGGCGTTGTCTCCGGGTCGGCGTCGCGGGTCGTGGCTGTGGCGAAGGACACGACGACCCCGGCGTCTCCAGCAACACGGGCGGTTGGCTTCATGGCGATCGAATTGCCGATATCCGAGAATCCGCTCGGAACGGAGTCCCGAAACTCTCTTGAGAGATCGGCCGCCGACGCCGCAGTATCTGCAACCGTTGTCACCGGAGTCTCATCGGGCGTGGCCCAGAGGCCGAGAATGAGCGAAAGGCCGATGACACCCGCACCGCCCGCGACAAGGCCCAGAACAGCAAATCCCCATCCTTGTGACTCAGGTTCATCGTCGAGGGGAGACCGGAGCAGTGTCTCGAAGTCCGGGCCGCTCATTGGTCTGCTCCCTGGAAGACGATCAGGTCCCCTTCGACCGGTACCCATGTTGGTGAAGATTGCTCGAGCACAAGGACGGGAGGAGCATCCAAGCCGTCCCAGATGAACTGGAGGCCACCGTCGAGACGGCCCGCCTTCCGCCAACCCGGGTCGACGGCGTCGAAATCGATTCGATTCCATTGGTCGTGAGGCTGATCGACGTCAAGTTGCACGATGGTCGAGTTCGATTGCTCCAGGATGATTGCGACCGCGACCTCGGTGCCACCTGCGAAGTTGTCCGACACCGCGGCAACGACGTCGAGTGCGATCCGCTCGTGATTCGGGACGGCTACCCGCCAGCCGACGAGCCGGATGCTTGCGATGTGCTCGGTCATCAGGCCGGTACGAACGTTGAAGCGCACCGACGATGCCCCGGGATCGGTCGACTGGACCGTCCCACCACCCGAGACCGTGGATAGCGCCCACCGCTCCGGGAAGGCATCGATGACGGGACCATCAGAGAAAGGCTCCGAGGTCCCCTCGCGGGGAGCAAGTGTTGCGAGGTCGAAGTCGAGAACGACCACACCATCATCGGCGACGACCTCTACGGGAATGAGAACGGTCGACTCGAATTGGACTTCTCCCGCGGTGATCCACGGCACGGTCGGACGGATCGTCGGCTCAGCGGATTCCGCCTCGGGATTTGCAGTCGCGCCATCCGCCGGGGATTGGTCGGGGAGGAACAGAACGAGACCGAGCGCGGCGAGTATGAGTCCGGTGATCGCACCCGCGATGATCTTCGGCCCATCCACTGAGGTCTCCTCGAGTCGACGACCCGATCGTAGGCGCTTGATCCGTGGACAAGTCCACAACCTCGAAAGGCGAGGCTGGTGCAATGCTCGGTGATGGTCACCGCGACATTCTCAGCCCTTGACCTGCGAGTCGATCGGCTCTCTGGCATCAGCGTGCCCGTGTCTGGTCTTGTGCCACCCGGGCACGAAATCGAATGCCGATACCCGGAGATTCTGAGACGATTCTCACGTGCAACGACTGCGATGTGGTCGTTCCTTCCCTAGCCTCACTCCATCGTCTTCTGCGAAGGAACCCCATGAAACGCTTGCTTCTTCTGATCGCCGCTCTTGGCCTGGTCCTGGCCGCCTGCGGAGGATCGTCATCGTCCGCCGCGACGGTCGATGAGACCGAGATCACCGTTGATGATGTCAACGGACTGTTCTACGAGGTTGAGGAAGAGTTCACCGAAGTGGAGTTCGCCGGCTATCTGAGCACGCTGATCCAATGGACAGCGATCGAGCAACGCGCCGACAATGAACTCGGCTTTGTAGCAACTGAAGACGAGATTGCCGCTGAAGTCGACTCGATCCTTCTCGAGACCGGCTACGAGGGTGACATCGAGACGTTCACGGCAGAGCAGAACGTGTCCGAGGATGGCCTCAATCAGTATGCAAACCAACTCCTCATCGAAGACGCCGTGTCCGACACTCTGATCGGCAGTGTCGTGATGCCAACGCTGGAAGATGCACAGGCAGAGATCGATGCCAATCCACTCGAGTACACGCAGGTGTGTGCGTCCCACATCCTTGTGGAGACTGAGGAAGAAGCACAGGCAGTCGAAGCCCGCCTCGACGCAGGCGAGGAGTTCGCCGTCGTAGCCACCGAGGTCTCCGTTGACACCGGGAGCGGAGCCAACGGTGGATCGTTGGGGTGCGCAAGCCCTGCAAACTACGTGCCTGAGTTTGCCGAGGCCACGATGTCAGCCCCCATCGGCGAAGTCACAGAGCCGGTGGAGTCCCAGTTCGGGTTCCACCTGATCGTTGTCGACGACCGGACCGAGGCCACCGCGGAAGACGTGCAATCGATCATGGGAGACCGTGCGCTGTTCGATGCCGTTGATCAGTGGCTCCTCGACTCGATCACGACTGCTCAGGTGACCGTCGCCGAGCAGTACGGCACCTGGGAGATCGAGCCCTCACCTCAGGTCGTCCCGCCGTCGGCCTGAACCGGTAGTGCTCTGATCCAGAGCATTTCTATTGTGGAGCTGTGAGCACCAGAAACCGCCTCTTTGCGGTCATGACGACGAGCTTCGTCTTGCTCGCCATGCCGATGGCGGCGATGGGTGTTGCCTGGCCATCGGCGGCCGAAGATCTCGGTCGCACGCTCGGAGAGTTGGGACTCGTCACGTTCGCCTACGGGTCGGGCTACACGGTATCGACTCTGGCAAGCGGTGATCTCACTCGCCGATTCTCGACCGGGCCGCTTCTCGTTGCTGCGGCGTTCGCGGCCGCCGGAAGCCTGGCGGCTCTTGCCGTCGCACCCGGCTGGATCGTGTTCATGGCCGCCATGTTCATGCTCGGCGTTGCAGGAGGGTTGATCGACTCCTGCGTCAACGCCTACGTCGCTGTGCACAGGGGTGCCCGATCGATGGGGATCATCCACGCCGGATTCGGCATCGGCTCGGCGATCGGTCCGCTGTTCGTAACGGTGCTGCTTGCCACCGGGGCATCCTGGAGGATCGCGTTCGGCGCACTCGCTCTTGCCGATCTTCTGCTGGCTTTCGCGCTCCTGGCGACGGTAGGCGTTGCCGACCGCGTCGGGAGCGCCGCTGAGCAACGCCCGTCGGTCGACGGCAGGGGCGTGATCGTCGCGCTCTCGGTTGTCGTCTTCTTCTTGTACGCAGGAGTTGCTGCTGGCACCGGCGCGTGGGCATTCAGCTTCCTCACCGAAGCGAGGGGGATCGATACCGTGGTGGCGGGATTCGCCGTCTCTGCATACTGGGGAGGGCTCATGGTCGCACGAATCGCCCTCGGTATCACCGGTGATCAACTCGATCCAAATCGGGTGCTCAGCGTGTCAGCGGTCGCAACGGTCCTCAGCCTGCTCGCACTGTGGTTCGTACCGACAGCGTGGGTCACCGTCGCAGCCCTGGTCGGTTCTGGCATCGCCCACGGTTCCATCTTCCCCCTTGAGATGATCCTCACCGCAAGGCGTTTCGGCGCCGCATACACGCCGTGGATCGTGGGATACGAGATCGCGGGAGCCAATGTCGGCGTGGCCCTCCTCGCTGGGAGTATCGGGCTGCTGGTTGGTCGATACGGTATTGCAGCCGTCGGACCGGCCCTGTTCATCATGGCTGTCCTGCTATTTGCTGCAATCGAAGCACTACGGATTCGTTCGGCGGGAATGCCAGGCCGGCACGTCCTCCAGGTCCGCGGATAGGTCGGAGACAGCGAATAGCAGAACGGGCAGGCATCTCTGCAAGACACCGACACGGCATCGTGAGGTCAGGGTTCACGGCGGTGTCGAGGCTCCAATGTCAGGTCGACTCGCGCACCGAATCGCGTGGCAGGAACGCGGGAATCACGAGCAGAGCGGTGAGCGCGCCCGTGATCATCGCAACCCACATGACCATCGAGATCTGCGAGTGGATCTTCAACGGTGACAACCAGAGCGCCGTCATCGCAACGGCGATGCCGAGGGCATTGGCGACGATCGGCCGACCCGCCTTGTCGAGTGCGCGCAACACGTAGCCATCGCCGGCAGGACGGGCGTGATTGACCGCCGCAATGAAGTGGATCGCGTAGTCGATTCCAACACCGATGACGATGCTCGAGATCACGGCCGTCACGAGGTTGAGATTGATACCGGAGGCTGCGAGGAAACCGAGCACAGCAGCGATCGTCAGGGCGATTGGCACCAGTGACACCAGCGTGTCCCGGAGGTTCCGATAGGAGATCGCAAGCATCAAGGCGACGAGGATGAACGCGACGACGATCGATGTCATCTGTGCCTGGAGGACCAGACGGGCGATGTCGTCCCAGATGATCGGCATGCCGGTGAGCGTGCGGATCTCCGGCGTTGTGTCTGCGAAAGCGATCCAGCCTTCGAGGTCATCCGTCGTGAAGTCCGAAGGGAACAGCATGAAGCGCAACCCGTCGGAGCTGATCATCTTGCCGAGGGGTAGTGTCACTCCGCCGGATGCAAGCTCCACCATCTCCTCGGGGCTGAGGGTTGCCGCGACGTCGGCGATGGAGAACACGGTGCGGACCCCGGAGAGTCCCTCGAGTTCCCTGGAGACCTCCTCGATACGGATGATGCCTTCGGGGCCCTCCGACGGATCGAGGACGAACTCGCCGGCGAGGGGTGTCGCACCTCCGAAGACCTCCTCAGTCTTCTCGAACGCCTCCCGGACCGGGTCGCCGTCCTTGAAGAAGAAGAGCTGGTCGGAGTCGACGTCGAGTTGCGGTATGAAGACCAACGCGAACGCCACGATGCCTCCGGTGAGGGCAATCGCGGGGATCCGTGAACGAACGAGCGCCTTCAAGCCCACCGTCACTCTCGGACCGAGGACCGCACTGTGCTGCTGATCCTTCACCGTCAGGAGACTCATGAGAGCGGGCAGGGAGAAGAATGAGATGAGTCCGGCGAAGCCGATGCCGATCGCAGCGAAGAGCCCCAGCTGACGGATCGGAGAGACGTCCGTGATGAGGAGTGACAGGAAACCGGCGGCAGTGCTGACCGTTGTGAGGATCATCGGCACACCGACCTCGGACAGTGCCGACTTCACGCGGCTTACCGGATCGGTCTCGCCGGCCGTCTCCTGGAAATGGGTCACGAAGTGGAGACCGTCGGCGGAGCCCATGACGATCACGAATATGGGGACGATGACCGTCACGATGTCGATCTCGAGGCCCAACCCGAAGATCAATCCGAACGTCCACAGGGCCCCCAAGGCTGCCGGGAACAGGGCCAGCGCGCTCAGCCGAAGGTCGCCGATAGTGAGGAAGAACATGCCGATCAGGAGGGCGATCACAAGCGGGGGAACGATCAGGAGGAACCACGAAAGGATGTCGAGCACGGATGCGAAGATGACCGGATTGCCCGACAACGTGATTTCGATACCGTCGGGCGGTGTGAGATCCCCAAGCCTGCCGGCGAGCGTCGTTGCGTCATCTGCAGGGATGATGAGCATCAGGGTGTTCTGGCCCGACTCGTCGAGGAGAAGGCCTGTGACCGGACTCTCGGTGAGAAGTCCGGTGATGGCCTGCTCCGGTGCTTGGGCAATGTCGGCTGCAGTGATCGGTTCCCCGGTGAGGGGGTGTTCATCTGGCACGATCGTTGCCACCGTTGCCACCCCTTCGACGTTCGAGATGCGATCGCGAAGGTCGACGAGAGCGATAAGCCCTTCCTGTGAGCGGAACGTCTCGCCTTCGGGGAGCGTGGCAACGACGTTGATCGGGTCGGATGTTTCGTACTTCTCCTGGAGTGCCAGGAACGCTGCGCCGCCTTCGGTTCCTTCGAGGGCAAACGAACTGACGTCGGCATTGAAATCCATCCGGAACAACATCGCCACAGAGAGGAGGCTGATCAGGGCTGTGATCGCCATGATCTGGCGGCTATGTCCAACGATGATCCGAGCGATGCGATCCACGGGGCAATCCTAGAGGCACCGCGACGAGTTGAATCGACCGGTCTCCTGTGCTCAGTCCTCTCGGCCGAACCCGGCACGGAACTCGGCGAAGATGTCCCGACATTGCTCGTCGGCAGCGATGAAGTCGGGGTCGGTCGGATCGATCGGGAGTTCCTCGCCCCGCATCATGGCCGTCAGATCGATCCGATCCGGGATGTCCTCGAATCCGTTCTCTCGCATGCACACGGCGTACTCGAGGAACGTGTCGTTGAACTCGGCGGTATCGAAATCCCGGAGTCCGAGGACAACGCCCTCGAGGTGATCCCGGCACGCTTCACCGGCTTCGAAGAGAGCGTCGCGGTCTATGTCTTCGGGGTTCTCGAAGTCGAACCGGGGGTAGCCGGAGGCATCGACAATCGGGTCGGGGAAGTCCACACCCTGCTCTCTCATGCATGCGCTGAAGTTGATCAACGCCTGCTCGTCGTCGATCGAATCCACGACATCGGCGACCGGCGACTGCTCGACGGATGTGAGCGAAGCTACCTCGCCGGTGTCATCGCCGCTGCTGCACGCAGCGACGAGGAGGGCGAGGGCCAGGATTCCGATTGCGAACCGATGCATGACAGCGTTCTCCGGGTTAGTCACTATCAAGGTATCGCGAAGCACGGCTAGTGCCGCGGCGATCAATGTTTGTGGTCAGAGCACCAGTTCGCTGGTGCGTCCGCAGCAAAGCCCCCGCCGGGCGCTTGTTTCCAGTCACCTCAAAGGGTGCGGGTCTATAGACCCGATGTTGTGCGCCGCAGGGGCCTTGCTGTCTACGGGCGCATCGTCGCACCTGAGCCACCATCTGTCTAGGGCATTTGGTCTCACACGGCTCCGACCGGCGATTCATCTCGACCGAGAAGAGGGGACGCTCTGCCCTATCGGTTGTTACGTCTCTTCCTGGATGCTGCGGATCAGGTCATCGACGGCACGGTTGCCGACTGTCTCGCCGTACCGGCGATCGAGGAGTTCCCGCATATGGCTGACGATCTGTTCTCGTTCCTCGTCTTCAGTCTTCGTCGAGGCAGAGAGAACCTCCGTCCCGTCGAGCCATGGCTTCGAATCAGATGCCCAAGGAATCAGGATCAGCCAGGACCACACGGTGTTGCGACCCGAGACGGCCGTCTTGCGAACTGTTCCGACGCATGAGTAGGGAAGCGGTATCCAGCCCATCGTTCTGATGAGATCGCGTCCGTCCGGCAGCGGTGTGGCGTCGTTCATTCATCCTCGATTCGTTGCGGAGGCGGACACGGTACCGGGATGCTCGGCTCACTGGAACGGATTTGGCTCACAGAGAAAAGGAAGGCGGGGCGGCTGTGTGGCCGCCCCACCGACTTCGGAGAGTTCACGCCCCCCGTTGGAGTTGCTCGCCGTCCGCTCCCCCCGTCCCGGAGGGGGCCTCCG
>Ga0209013_10005365_pt1 | contig 11058 bp, 11 predicted proteins | sample Cruoilmetagenom2_FD_187291 | JGI IMG/M metagenome (GOLD analysis project Ga0209013, IMG submission 187291) | Oil polluted marine microbial communities from Coal Oil Point, Santa Barbara, California, USA - Sample 2 (SPAdes) (version 2) | ecosystem: Environmental > Aquatic > Marine > Oil seeps ...
TCAGTTCCGCATGTCTGCTCTGTTGTTCTACCCGTTGATTGAATTCTGCCACAGTTTGAAAAGCTCGTACCAGATCTACTTCCTGAAAATTTCCTGTACCTACAACTTGCGTTGCTACCTGACCGGTAAGTGCCAAAATTGGAGCTCTATCCACTTTTGCATCCCATAGTCCTGTAAACATATTCGTACTTCCCGGTCCTGCAATTCCAAAGCAGGCCGCAGGTTTACCTGTAAGTTTTCCATAAGCTGACGCAGCAAAAGATGCGGCACCTTCATGTCGTACACCTATAAATTCAAGTCTGCCTTTTTCTTCAAGTCTACGAAATGCATCCGCTAATCCGAGATTAGAATGACCCACAATACCAAATACGCGATCAACACCCCAATTGACCATGGTTTCAGCCATAACATCCGTAACTGTTGTTTTGTGTATTGGTTCTTGTTCCACGCCAACATAAATAGCATCATCTTCAATTTTCACTTCATAACTTTTTAAACCATCTTCAAATCCGTCTGAATCACCTCCACAAGGATTAAAATCCCATCCATGCCATGGGCATCTTAAAAGACCGTTTTCAATAGAGCCTTCTCCCAAAGGTCCACCTTGATGTGGACATTTGTTTGAAAGCGCATTATAAGTTCCTTTAAAATGTGTGAGACAAATTTCTGTATGACCTGCTTCAACAGTCATTACACGGTTCTCAACCAATTCATTTTTATTTTTCAGCACTTTGTGCCATACGGTCTTTTTGCTCATATTTTTAAATGTTTTTGTCTTATTAAGATGGATCCTAGTGAATGTAAAAACAGAAATGACAGTGCTACAACTGCAGTAATAACACCTTCCAGCATTAGATATAAAAATAAATTACTGTTATTAGTAAAAGCCATAGAAAGGCCGGCAACCATGAAAAGAAGTGCACATGCGTATAAAAAAGCATTTGCAATTCCCAGTCTCTCGAGTTGTATCATTTTTAGCTGAATTATCTTAGCATATTTTTTCTCATCATTCACCAATTCGATAATCTTATTGTTTAAGGCTATAATAAAAGTAGTAGTTGATAGTATTAAAAGTGCAATTGCCGGTAGTATTGTAAGCGGACCATACCATTCCATTATTTTTCAATTTAGTTAATATTAATTCCAATCACCTACATCTGCCGTTCTAATTTACTAAAAACCATTGGGCCACTTCTCTTAAAAATGTAGGAATTAATCTAGAATTATCTTTTTTAAAATCCGATAGTGGCAAGACAGCTCCTTTCCAGTTTTCATTAATTATCCATTTTCCTGTAACTAAATGAGGTACATTTACATAATCAAATTTCTCTCCATCTAAACGATGACCGGAAAAATAATAATACGGACTTCCTACGAGGCCATCATCCATAGCAAGACCAAACCCCAAACCAGTCTTAGTATTAGGCTCTACATAAATGCCCGTGTCAAAATGGTGCGGCCATATTCTGATTTCCCCATCAACCTGTAAATATCCCAATAGTGCGCTACATGCCACGTTTGCCATATTTCGATAATATTCCCAATTTTCTAATGACTTGAGTTTAATGGATTCAAAAGGTTCATTGAGAAAAGGATAAGCCGGAATTTCAAAATGTAGTTTATCACGAAAACCGCCTTTTTTTAAGCCCAAGTCAGGTAAAGTTCTCTCTACGGTTTCTTCTAAATCAGACATTTTTTGTCCAAGAATTCCGAAAGACTGAATTACTTGCCTTGTATGGTCAAGCCATTCAAAAGTAAATTCCTTTATATTAAGGGCTAGAATTATTTTTTCATCCTTCACATCAATCCATCTGCCATATAATCGATGACCTATTCGGTCGAAAAAAAGATTAGTGTGGCTGTCATCCGGGCTCTTTGGAACAAAATTTCTATTCACCTTAGCAATGATCTGAGAAAGTAAGTGTACTTTTTGATCTATATTATTGTAATCCTGCATAATTAATTCCTGTTAATCTATGAATATTAAAGTCTAAAGTAGATAAATCGTCAAAATTAAATTTGTTAACTTTATTGTGGCCGCAGGCTCTTGCGATCACCTTTATTAAATCATTTGAAGCATTAAAAAAATTATTTAATTGTTTTGCAGATGTATCAATGATTAATCTGTTTCTCAAATTTTCTTTTTGTGTAGCTATTCCTACCGGACAGTTATTGGTATTACAAGCTCTCATTCCAAGGCATCCTATAGCTTGTAAGGCCGAATTCGCAACTGCAACCGCATCAGCACCAAGCATCAATGCTTTGGCAAAATCCTCCGGAAGACGTAAACCACCTGTAATGATCAGGGTAACATCTTTAGCTCCAACATGGTCCAAATGTTTTCTGGCTCTAGCTAAGGCGGGGATCGTGGGTACGTTTATATTATCTCTAAGAATGGTAGGGGCGTCCCCAGTTCCACCTCCACGACCATCCAAAATAATATAGTCAACTCCAACTTTGAGAGCAAAATCAATATCCATTTCAACATGACTGGCAGCTAATTTAAAACCTATTGGAATCCCACCTGTTCTTTCACGAACTTCATTTGCAAAAGCATTAAAATCCTCAGCTGTTAACAAATCAGGGAATGCAGCCGGTGAAATAGCTGTTTCTCCCTCCTTCAATCCTCTGACATGTGCTATTTCCTTAGTTACTTTAGCTCCTGGTAAATGCCCACCAGTTCCTGTTTTAGCACCTTGTCCTCCTTTAAAGTGAAAGGCCTGTGCTTTTTTTACTTTTTCCCAGGAAAATCCAAATTTTCCTGAAGCTAATTCATAGAAGTATCTTGAATTATTGGCCTGTTCTTCAGCGAGCATACCCCCTTCTCCACTACATATCCCTGTTCCAGCCAGCTCCGCCCCTTTGGATAAGGCTATTTTTGCTTCTCTAGATAAAGCCCCAAAACTCATATCAGAGACAAAAATTGGCTTTTCAAGTTCCAAAGGTTTTCTTGCTAATGGTCCAATAACAACTTTAGTATTCACATCTTCGTTATCTAAGAGAGGTCTTTTAGCTACTTGAGCCGGAAGAAATTGAATGTTCTCCCATTTTGGTAAAAAATCTCTGTCCACTCCCATTGCAGCTGAAGGCCCGTGTTGTCCATAGTTCTTTAAACTATTTTGAGCCAATTCCTTAATATACCCTGTGTATGGTTCTGTATTTTCCGGATGAGTGTCCGCATATTGTCCTAAATATTGCTCTCTTTGAAAGGGTTGTGGTTGATTTCTAAGAAACTCGTCGATCTCATCTTCATCAATCCAAAGCCAACCTCCGGAAACCTCTGTATAGAACTTATACAAAGCTTCATCATTGTTATATTCACTTACCCCTGTCTCTATACGATAATCCCAACCGTGCACGCCACAGATTAGATTGTTTCCTTCAATATGTCCATCCGCCATTAGAGCACCTCTGTGAAGGCAGCGTCCATATAAAACAGATACGCTCTTATTATATTTAATAATGACCAGGTCCACACCATTAACTTGTCTGTGGACCGGTTCCTTTTCTATTAGTTGCTGAAACTCAATTAGTTTTAATTTTTTCATGATTTAAGTTTAATTAGTTGTAATGACGGGTTCGATCAATCTGATAAGTCGAAATAATTATACGAACATTTCAATTAATATTCCTCTACTCTCCAGAATGTTTTGATCTCTTAATAAATTTTCTTCTGTTAGTTTTTAGATGTTTTCTCAAAGTTAGCTTTATTGTTTTGTGAGATCATACATAGTATCATAACTCTAAAATAACAGATGATTTTTAGATCTTAATATTCTATTCATTAAAAATTAGGTGATTAAAATACAATAAAGTTTTGATTAATCTTGAAGTCACGTAAAGGTCTAATTTCAATTAACCTCAATATTTGAATAAAAAAATCTAAGAATTAGAAATTATTCTAATCTTTTGGCATTCTAAACTTAATAACAGCTGATGATAGAATAGTAATAGCTCCGATGGACATTACGGCATAGGACACACCAAAAATATCTGCAATAATACCCGAAACAATGGCCCCAACCGCATATCCAAGATCTCTCCATAAACGAAATACTCCAATACTTTCCGCTCTCTGATTTGGATGTGTTGCATCGGCAATTGCCGATAAAAATGTAGGATAGACTAAGGCAGTTCCTGCGCCAAGGATAGAGGCAATTATTACCAATTGATAAAAACCTGTAAAAAATGGAATCAAAAGGATGGCGAGCCCTTGTGCCAACATTCCCCAAAAAAGCATTCCTTTTTTAGAATAGATATCAGCCATTCGGCCCGTAATAAGTTGACCAATACCCCATACAGCAGGATATATCGCTGCAATGATTCCAATGCTCTTTGAATCGTAATTCAGAGCGATCAACAAAATAGGTAAAAGTCCCCATATCATGCCATCGTTCAAATTATTTACCAATCCCGCCTGTGTAATGGAACTTAACGTTCTGTTTTTAAATGATGTTTCTAAAAATACATTTTCCTGCTTACTGCTTTTCGTTGTTTCCTGTTCTTTATGAACAAACACTCTTGTATCTCTAACAAAAAAATAGGACAACAACAATCCAACGATTGAAATAACGATACCCAGGTAAAACGGATAAGGCGTTAAACCATAGTTCTGTGCAATAACTCCTGTAAGAAACGCCACTAGTCCAACTGCAAAATAGCCTGCAAACTCATTGATTCCCATCGCCAAACCTCTGTCCTTTTCTCCTACTAGATCAATTTTCATTACAACTGTACTACTCCAGGTGAGACCTTGATTGATACCTAAGAGTACATTTGCAAAAAGAACCCAATTCCAAGAAGTGGCATATATCAAAATAAAGGGTATGGGAATGGCAAACATCCATCCTATTAGCAACAAATTTTTTCTTCCAAATTTATTAGCAAGTCTACCGGTAAAGTAATTTGTTATTGCTTTGGTAATACCAAAGGCTATTATAAAAGATAAAATCGCAGTTTTAGAAGCTATCCCAAATTCTAGTTCGGCAAACTTTGGAAATATAGTACGCTCTAGACCTACCATTCCACCAACAAATGCATTCACAATAACTAAGATTGTGAATTGTATCCAATTTTCTTTTAACCCTAATTTTATTTTACTATTCGCCAAAAATTCCTGTTTCTTTAAATTAATACAATAATCTTAAAGCTTCTCTTCTACTTAAGGTATTAAGATCCGTTGCCCTCGCAAATTGAATAACCCATCCAGGGTTTGTTTTACTATATTCTCTTAAGATCCAACCTATAGCCTTATTGATAAAAAATTCTTTCGAACCTAATAATGAACAAATTATATAGCTCAAAAAATCTGCATCCAGATCTTCCTTGTATTTTAACTGAAAGAGCAGACACGATCTTTGTAACCAAATATTGTTTGAATCAAGCCATTTTTTTATAACCGAATTTATTTCTGAAGGGTACATTTTAAAATATTTACCTAGTAATTTTGAAGCAATAAAATCAACAGTATCCCACCATGATCTGTGTTTGATCATAAACTCAATAAGATTGATATCTTCTTTTTTAAATTGCCTCACATATTTGTAAGCTAGTTCTTGTGAAAAATATTGATAGTCTCTTTGAGGTTTAAGCCAAAGCGTTTTTATTGTTAGCTCTAACTCGTTCTTCGTTGGCAGATAAGCTTTCACCAAAAAGGGTTTTTGAATCTCCCTTCTTTCCGTCGCCCGTATTCCATAATATTCAAACTGATTACGCATATATGCCTTTTGCTCTAAGGCAATTTTTGCATTTCCATTTTTCAGAAACTCAGTTTCCAATGTGCCTATGTATTCCTCTATTTGCATTCTTAAATCTAACCGGTAACATTTATTTTTTAATCAGGTTTTGACTCTTCAGTTAAAAATTGACTGCCTAAAATTACGTGAACTTCATAAATATAAAAAAAATGAAAAAGATTAATAAGTAATTTTTACATTTTAAAGCAGCAAGGATTTATATGAATATAAACTCCACCAAACTAGATCTTTATTATCTATTCATTACTATTTACTCCATTAGTTTTTTAGATATCCTTCCACTTGCAATTTTTGCCGCAACAAAACCCAAAACCACTATGGTAATAATAACAGTCAATATGTTTATAAAATAGAATTCAACCGGATAGGCTAAAGATTGTGTTATCATTATGAACCCATATTTTTTTTGTAATAAAACGAAGGGTATCGCGATAGATAAGCCAACAATTAATCCAAATAAAGTTAGCAAAAATCCATGTAGAACAAAAATTCTCCTAATATCTTTAATCTCGGAGCCCAAGTGAAAAAGGGTTTTCAAATTATCTTTTTTATCAATGATCATCATAACAATGGCTCCAATTACATTAAATAGTGCTATAATTAAAATAAGCGTAAATATAAGATAAGATGCCAGGTTTTCTGTATTTAGCATTTTATAAAATACAGAATTTAATTGTTGCCTTGTTTCTACCCGATAATTCTTTCCTAACAACTCTTGCAATTCCCCCTGTACATTCTTTGCATTTTTTATATTTGCCAATTTTAATTCTATTGCTGAAATTTGATCATGCCGATAATCTAACAACTCCTGTACTAGGTCCAAAGTTCCATAAACATATTTTTTATCTATCTCATCAGTTAATTTATATATCCCAATGGGCTGTGTGTTTACCTGATTAAAAGTAGTCTTGGAACTTGTAATAAATCCTTCTCCGGGTTTTGGTACAAAGATCTTGAGTGCTGTAATATAGTCGTAGGCTCCTACGGACAGAATATTGGAAATTCCACTTCCCACAACCGTCCCGTATTTGGCCCCATAATTAATCCATTCTCCAAAATAGACTGCGGTATCCATTCTGTTCACGTTCAAAAAGTTACTATCAACACCCTTAATAACAGCAATATGAGACCTATCTTTATAATTAAAAAAGGCACGTTCCTCAATTACCTTTGTATATGCCTTGATTTTATCACTAGTAATCGCTTTTTGGAGAGAGTCATTAAATAAAAACGACTTTCCTTCGACAGAAGAAATCTTCAAGTCCGGATCTGAAGTTTGAATAAAGCTTAAACTAAAAGTCTTCAATCCTGAAAAAACCGAAAGCACAACAAATAGAGCAATCGTACTAACAATTACTCCTATAGTTGCAATAGAGGTAATAATATTAATCGCATTGTTATTGCTTTTTGAAAACAAATAACGCTTGGCTATGTACAGCGAAAAATTCAAATTACTTCTTTTTCTTATTAGATAAAATATCTGGATTTTTTATAGGATTTTCATCTTCACCTCTTAAAGCTGCATCAATATTTTCAATATAATCCAACGAATCATCAATAAAAAAATTTATTTCCGGCATTCGTCTTAATTGATTTTTGGTGCGTTGTGCCATTTCATACCTGATCGTTTTCGCATTCGAAATAATTCCTTCCAAAATAGCATCTCTTTTAGAAGATGGAAAAACGCTCAAATAAACTTTCGCCTGACCCAAATCGGAAGTAACGTGAACTTTAGTAACTGATATGAGTACACCTTTCATACTACCCCGAGCTGCACTCTGTAAAATATCAACCAAATCTTTTTGTAAAACTCCGGCAATCTTTTTTTGTCTGTTCGTTTCCATATCGGCAAAATTAGTACTTATAAACATCAAATATATTTATTTTTGAATTATTTGATGGTAAGGATTTTTAATTGATTTTTTTTAATAATTTTAACCTTATGGATAAAATAGAACATATAGGTATAGCAGTTAAAAATTTAGAACAATCAAACAAAATATTCTCTGCTCTTTTTGATGGAGATAATTACAAGATTGAAGAAGTATTGAGTGAAGGCGTTAAAACCTCTTTCTTTCAAATTGGGCCAAATAAAATTGAGTTACTGCAGGCAAGCGACCCAAACAGCGCCATTGCCAAATTCATCGATAAAAAAGGGGAAGGTATACATCATATAGCGTTTTCTGTTGAAAATATAACCAAAGAAATTGACAGACTTAAGAAATTGGGATTTCATATATTAAATGATATACCAAAAAAAGGTGCAGATAATAAATTGGTTGCATTTGTACATCCAAAAACAGTAAATGGAGTATTAATTGAGCTCTGTCAGGATATTTAATTTACTCTAGTTGAAAGCCCTAAGGCAACCTCTATTAATTGATTCGCATTAAAATTTTAAGCGATTTTTCAAGACAATGAAAGTTTTTGAAGGCCTATAGGGATAATGCGAAAAAATTTGAAGATGTATTGGGAAACCGCTAAAAACCCTTTAGGAACGTAGATAGTAAACAATCTACTTCGTTAATTTTGTTTTAAAATAGCTACGGCTATTCCAAAAAAAATATGCCTTGCATTTTATTCACTATCTGCGTTTTTTAAAAGAAATGAATTAATAGAGGTTGCCTTAATTTTATATTTTTCTTTTCTTAAGAATTAATTACCTTGCAAATCTTAAATTTCTTGAGTCTCCATGAGTACATCTTTTGAAAAATATCAAAAAAGACGGTTACGTTCCTCCTATATATCGGTAATAATTAGCATTTCTTTGGTTCTTTTTTTACTCGGTTTTTTAGGCCTGTTAGTTATCAATACGAAGAAAGTATCTAATTATTTCAAGGAACAAGCGGCAATTACTCTTTTTTTGAACAATGATGTAAAATTAGAAGGAATTAAAAATTTACAAAAGTCCATTGACGATGAAATTTTTACAAAGAACACAAAATTCATCTCAAAAGAAGAAGCAGCAGAAATATATAAAAATGAAAATGGCGAAGATTTTATGGATTTTTTGGGCTATAACCCCCTGCAAAATTCAATTGATATATTTGTTAAAGCAGACTATGTTACCACTGAAAAAATGACCGAAATTGAGGAAAAATATGCATCAAATCAATTTGTTTCTGACGTGTCTTATGACAAACCCTTAATTGGTCTACTAACAAAAAACGTAAAAAGAATAAGTTTTTTTATTCTGTTGTTTAGTGGTTTAGCAACTTTAATTGTTGTTGTTCTCATCAATAGTTCCATACGGTTATCTGTTTACGCAAAACGTTTTACAATCAAAACAATGCAAATGGTAGGGGCGACAAAGCGTTTTATTCGAAAACCCTTTATTTGGAGGAGTGTTAAATTAGGAATTATTGGTGCTGTGGTGGCTTTGTTAGAACTCTCTATTGTAGTTTATTACCTGGACTTTAATTTTCCTGATTTTGGTTTTCTAAGTAATCCTTTGGAACTTGTGGTTTTATTTACAGCAGTGTTCATTATTGGAATAACAATAACTTGGTTCAGTACATTTTTTGCAACGCAAAGATTTTTAAATCTCAGAACGGATGAATTGTACTACTAAAATCTAAAAAATGGCAAAGAAAATAAAAAAGCAAAATAAAAAATCTGGACAATTTCTTTTTGGAAAAAGAAATTATATAATTATGAGTATTGGTATTGTGGTTATTTTACTGGGGTTTATCTTGATGGTAGGCGGAGGGAGTGATGACCCAATGGTCTTTAATGAATCCATTTATAATTTTCAACGTATTAGGTTGGCTCCTACAATTGTACTGATTGGTTTGGCGATCGAAATATACGCCATTATGGCCAACCCAATAAAAAAAAATAAATAATCCTTCTCGTTCAATTTAATTTGAAACATCTTACATGAATTATTTAGAAGCAATTATTCTTGGAATTATTCAAGGTTTAACGGAATTTTTACCTGTCTCATCAAGCGGTCATTTAGAGCTTGTAAAAGCTATTTTCGGTGATCAATCTCTCCCCCAGGAAAGTTTGACCTTTACGGTAATTTTACATTTTGCCACTGCACTAAGTACAATAGTAGTTTTTAGAGCTGAAATTTTTAATATCATTAGAGGATTATTACAGTTTAAATGGAATGAGGAATTTATTTTTTCATTAAAGATCATTATATCGATGATTCCTGCAGTCATCATTGGTCTTCTCTTTGAAAAAGAATTGGAAGCTTTTTTCGGTGGTCAAATTCTTATGGTTGGATTTATGCTACTCATAACAGGACTATTATTGCTTTTTGCAGATAAAGCTAAAAATACTAATAAAAATGTTTCTTACAAGAATGCCTTTATTATTGGCATATCTCAAGCTATAGCAATGCTTCCGGGTATTTCAAGATCAGGAGCAACAATTTCAAGTTCTGTTCTTCTTGGTGTTGACAGAACAAAAGCGGCAAGATTTTCATTTTTAATGGTAGTCCCTTTAATATTTGGTAAAGTTGCCAAAGACATTATGGGCGGAGCGATTAACTTTAGTGACGAAAATTTTGGCGTTATGCTTATCGGATTTATTGCTGCCTTTATTTCAGGTCTGCTAGCTTGTAATTGGATGATTTCTCTGGTTAAAAACAGTAAATTATACTATTTTTCAGCCTATTGTTTCATTGTTGGTTCTCTGGCCATAGCTTATTCCTATTTCTACATGTAATGAATGCTGAAGATTTTAAAAACGGACAAGTCCTCATTATTGACAAACCCCTGAAATGGACCTCTTTTCAAGTTGTAAATAAAATGCGATGGGCGATTCGTAATAAATTCAAACTAAAGAAGATTAAGGTCGGGCATGCAGGGACTTTAGATCCATTGGCAACTAGCTTATTAATTATTTGTACAGGAAAATTCACAAAAAAAATCAGTACTTACCAGTCTGAGGCAAAAGAATATACCGGAACCATTACACTGGGTTCCACTACCCCATCATTCGATCTTGAAACTGAAATCGATCAGGTTTACCCTACTGATCACATCACGACTAAAAACATTGTTGAAACTGCTGCTTCATTTGAAGGAAAAACAGATCAAAAACCACCAATATATTCTGCCATTAAAAAGGATGGCGTTCGACTGTATGAATTAGCCCGTAAAGGAGAGGAGACAGAAATAAAATCAAGAGAAGTTGAGATTTTTGCGTTTGAAATAACCGATATCTCAATGCCAGTAGTTAGCTTTAGAATTGAATGCAGCAAGGGAACTTATATCCGGTCAATTGCCAGTGATTTTGGAATAAAATTAAACTCAGGAGGGCATTTATCCTCATTAAGAAGAACAAAGAG
>Ga0209013_10005366_pt1 | contig 11056 bp, 12 predicted proteins | sample Cruoilmetagenom2_FD_187291 | JGI IMG/M metagenome (GOLD analysis project Ga0209013, IMG submission 187291) | Oil polluted marine microbial communities from Coal Oil Point, Santa Barbara, California, USA - Sample 2 (SPAdes) (version 2) | ecosystem: Environmental > Aquatic > Marine > Oil seeps ...
GTGTAAAAGATTTGTATACGTTTCAAACTTATCGTCTTAATGATCACTTTGGGCAGGGATAGTATTACATTGTGTGAATTTCACACTAGGAGGCAACAAACATGGAACAAGGTACAGTAAAATGGTTTAACGCAGAAAAAGGTTTCGGATTTATCGAGCGTGAAAATGGGGACGATGTATTCGTACATTTCTCAGCAATCCAAAGTGAAGGTTTCAAATCTTTAGACGAAGGTCAAAAAGTAACTTTCGACGTTGAGCAAGGCGCTCGTGGAGCTCAAGCTTCAAACGTTCAAAAAGCTTAATTTAAACTTTCAAGCAGACTCTACATTGTAGAGTCTGTTTTTTATTTGTCTACTTTTTAGCATTAAATAAACAATAATAAAATGGTATAACTGAAAACACCCAGAAAAAATGCAGGCAGACTGCTATTCCTTTTTTCTGGTAGCTCTTCTTTCATCACATTCAGAATAATTCCGCCAGCTAAAAATGCAGTTAATAAAGAGATGACAACTTCTCTAACCTCGACAAATGTTGCAACACCCCACCCCATTAAGATTGCAATGGCCAAAAGCCATCTTCCATATCGATCGTATACATCTTCATGCGATGTTCTTAAACTCCAATCATTTGCTATAAAATGGACACTCATGGCAATGAAAAACAGTACTAACCCAAGTTTCCCCTCATACTCTCCTTCTACGAGCAAATATCCAATAATCGCATTGTAAAAAAAGAATGAGATCATATGTAGTTGAAATCTACGCAACGAAAAATCTCGTTCTTTTGTTTTACCTGAATTCTTTCTTACAATTAATTCAAGTCCATAAAAAAGAACTAAGCCAAATAATGCTAATAAATAGATATGATTTTCGAGTGCGCTCCAAAAACTATTATCTAAAGATCTCTCCAACATTTTTTGATATTTATTTAATTCAGGCAATAAATGAACAAAAACATAAGATACTGCAATCCCAGAGGATAACGAAAGGAATCGATGTCGTGGTAGAGCATATAGAAAATGGAGTTTCTTAGAGGAAATATGTACAACAATTAACCCCATGATTAAGAAAAATGATAAAAGCGTCATACTGTTCATCCTTTCAATCAAAGCTATATCATGTAAGTACCCGATTTACATCTTTTAATCTTCTACAAATTAAAAAAAGACATAACTTTAAAAAAGTTACATCGTAGAAACTCACATTAAGTTTGAGTTTGCGCGAGCCTTCGAAAAGCAATCATTTAATGAACTGTAGCTCTTTTCTCTTTTCTGAAAAGAAAAAAGACCTTAAACATCCCATTTTCATGAGGTGTCCACAGTCTTAAAAACGTAACTTTACATTAATATCCTTTTAAAAACGTGATAGATTAACTAATAGAAAAAGCCGACAAAGTCGACTTAAATTCCTTCGTATAAAGACTGAATAGGTTTCATTAGTACACGATTTACTTCCTCAACCAAACCACTTAGTCCCATCTCTGCTTGTAGCATCTTTTCAATTTTCGGATTAGCTTGTGCTAATTGAGCTGTCTTTTGGGCATATTCTAACTCTTCACCTGATATTTCTTCGCCTGCCATTTGTTTTTGTTGCAAAGACATTTGTAAGTCACGGAAACTTTTAAATAAAGCAAGTGCTTGCTCGTCGGATTTTACAGCAGAAACTGCATCTTGAACCGCAGCGTATTCTGCTGTCTTTCGAAAAGTACTTTCTAATCGATTGATATCGTCATAAATGTTAACAGTCATCTAATCACTCCTATATTATATTCATAAAATAAACAATTAAGCCTTGTACAATCCCAATTAATCCTCCAAGAATAGCACCTAAAATAGTTATCATTTTAAATTCCTTTTTTGAAATACCAAGAACTAATTCTTCTAAACGCTCAACAGGAAATGTATCAACTTGTTCTTTTACCATATCTTCTAGTTTTAAACGTTGAATCGTTTCTTCAAGTTTTATTTCGCCTTGTGTAAAAGCAAAATCAGTAAGTTTGGGCGTAAAGTTTAAGGCTGTCCAATTCGCCCCATCAGGCCAATATGATTGTAACGTAGCGTCTAGACGTTTTTCAACTGCTACCTCTTTTTTCACATAAGTCTTGGCTGATGCAAGTAAAGGTTTCCAGTCAAATCCACCAATTAATTCATTAAGTGGGCGATCTTTTAACTTCTCCCATTCCCCGCGAACCATATTAGCGATTAATTCGAAAGTACCTGGAGCATGAAGGAACTTTTGAATTTCTGGCTTTACCTTTCCAACAATTACTGAGGATTCCCCCATAAACATTTGAATCATATTGCCAACTGTTCCTTTTGATGATAAGAAATCGTCAATCAATCGTTTAACTGTTTGATGGCCTTCTTCAGATTCAAAATAGGCTTCCCCTTTTTGAAGCAGATACGTCACAATTTCCGGAATTTGCTCATCCGCTTTTAATTGCCATTGTTCAGGTGCAATTTCTCTAATCGTTTTATTTGCAAAACGCAACTCAATTCCGCTCATTTGATCGTCGATTATGTCATCAATTTTACCCTCAACACGACTAGAAACATTTTCTATACCTGCTTTTAACAGCCATTCTTGAAGGGTTTGATTCGACTCAAACACATGCTTTGTCAATTGACTTTGAATCCACATCTCTGCTTTTTGTCTCATTTCCTCTGAAAAGAAGCGACGTTTAAACGTTTCTGGTGTTAGTAAATGCTCCACCACTGTCCGCCCAAGCTGTGTGGCCAGCTCATCTCTCCTTTTTGGAATTAACCCTGGTGTAAATGGTACTCTCCAGTTTCCAATATATTTCGTTTCATGCGGTCTAAATAACATCTTTATTGCAAGATGATTTGTAAAACCACCGATTAGAGCACCTATGAGTGCCATAAAAGCTAGTGTCCATAAAAAATTCAACGTCTTCACCTTTTTCTTTCAAGCTACCTTCCATTATATCAGAGAAGATATGCTGAATAGAAATGAGAAGACGTTTAATTAAATGGCATTATAAATTGTTGAGAATCGGATTGCGTGTTCCATTTCATCGTGCATGGCGATAAATAAGGGGTTATAGGCTTCGGCTATGGGGATAGTCAATAACATTTCTTTATATAATTCAGTATCTTCTAACTCTCCAATGAGTGCTTCTTTAACTGCGGGTTTAAAACTAAGGGAAGGATTTGGCTTATCGGGGTTTTGTACAAACTGCCCAGTCAGCATATAATAGAGTTGCTGAAACATTTCATAATGACTTTTTTCATCTTCCATTGCATGTTGAATAAATGACTGGAAGAAGGAATCGTTTGTCATCTTGAGCATATGTTTGTAGGTATAATAGTCTTTATACTCGCCTTCTATTGCTTGTTTTAATTGTTCAATAAACACAACATCACTCCTTTGCTTTTTCTTATAACTTATGCGAAGACCAGTGCCACTATGAAAGGAGCACCAAGATGCTACAACACTTTAGCTTTAAACCGATGTATGAGAATAAACAATTACCTGGATGGACATTTTCATTTTTTTATAAACAAACTCGAATCAACGGAGAGTATCAACCAGATGGGACAATTCTTTGGATGGGTGAAACTCCACCTGATGAGGATATTTTGAAGAAAATGATTCACGAATTGATGTTATTTCATGTGTATGATTGATCATATAACGCAATCAAGTTACAAACTAGTTAAGCAAATTGTTACGAACGAATCTTAAAATAATAAAACGGGGTACGCAATTTCTGCATACCCCGTTAATCTATTTATCGACTTTTTACAAGCATTTGAACCGCTTCTTGAATGGCTTTTTCAGCAGAGGTTCCATTATCGTTAGAATCAATGATACACTGCTGTAAATTCTTCGCCACAATGAGGCCAATTGAACGATCAGATGCAGAACGAACTGCAGATAGTTGCGTTACAACTTCTCGACAATCCTTTCCTTCCTCCATCATTTTAATGACACCACGCACTTGCCCTTCTAAACGTTTTAAACGATTCACTATCTCTTTGTCGTAATGCAAAATGGTCACTCCCTGCTAAAAATATTACTTTTGGTTACTCTATCACATACGAGTAGATTTTAAAGTCGAATTTTTTTAGTGTTAAAATTTGAACACTAATTTACCATAAGTCTTTAGAGGGAATTATGCAACTAAGAAAAGTAAAAAAGCGACATTAAGCTACAGCTAACTTAGAAACACATTCTGAAGCCACTTTCGTTTGAGCTCTACACTCTTTTCACAAAGACCAAACGACCTACGTTTGTGTAGCGAGCAAGTGCATTGGACTAACTTTGTAAAAGAGGTAAATCTCTTAACCCGCTTGGGGATTAAGAGAAATACCTGACTGAAGACGGTACATTTGTTCGTAACGCCCACCTAAAGCTAATAATTCCTCATGGGAACCTTGTTCAACAATTTCACCACGATCTAAAACTAAAATACGATCTGCATTTTTAATAGTAGAAAGACGGTGAGCAATGATGAATGTTGTTCGCCCTTTTTTCAACACATCCATTGCATGTTGAATGATCTCTTCCGTTTCGGTATCGATGTTAGATGTCGCTTCATCTAATATCAAAATAGCTGGATCAAAAGCTAAAGCACGAGCAAAAGATATTAATTGTCGTTGCCCTGACGATAAGGTACTACCTTTTTCAATAACAGGCTCATCGATGCCATTAGGTAAGTGTTTTAATACTCGATCTCCACCTACCGCATCAAGAGAGGCCTGCACTTTTTCCCGGGTGATTCTTGCATCGCCTAAGCTGACATTCGATTCAATTGTTCCTGTAAACAAAAAGGGATCTTGTAAAACAATGCCCATATGGTCGCGAACCGTCTGGCGAGAAAGGTCTTCGATATTCAATCCATCAATTGTTATGGCACCTTTCGATACATCATAGAATCTAAACAATAAATTCATAATGGAACTTTTACCAGAGCCGGTATGCCCCACAAGTGCTACGGTTTCACCTTGCTTCGCTTCAAAAGAAATATCCTTTAATACATATTCCTCTTCTTTATATGCAAACCAGACCTTTTCAAAACGAACATTTCCATCGTAGCGGGTAATTTTATGATCACTCACATCTTCACCAGGGCGATCCATTAATCGGAATACTCGTTCAGCAGCTACAAGAGCTTGCTCTAATTTGGCTAATTGGTTAACCATACCAGTTACAGGGTTAAAAAGACGTGTGATATAGTCAACAAATGCATATAAAACACCTACAGAAATTGCTGTTGTTGCCGTAAGTGAAGCACCACCAAAATACCATATGAACAGTACAAAGGTGATAGATCGAATTGCACCAACTAAATTGTGCGATGTTCCAGCATCCAAGTACAACAACTTGTTTTGATATTTGTAGTGTTCGCGATTCATTACCTCAAATTCTTCTTGCATTTGTTCTTCACGTCTAAATGCTTGAATAATCGTCATCCCTTGAATTGATTCATTGATCATCGCATTCATATCACTGACTTTTCCTCGTACGATATGATTATATTTAGAAGCATATTTTCTATATAGAATCATCCATATATATAGAATCGGTAAAACGAACAATGCGATCGTTGCCATCTTCCAATCAAGGAAGAATAGTGCAACGTAAATCCCCAGGATGTACATACCACTAGAAGCAAATTGAGATAACACGGTTACATACAATTCGCGTATCGCTTCCGTATCATTCGTAATACGAGCTACTACTTTGCCCGCTGGCAAGTTATCAAAATAACGAATTGGAAGTGTCTGAATATGTTGATACACATCATTACGCATTTTTTGAATAACACGGTTAGCTGCTTTTTGTAGAAGCAAGTACTCTCCATAACGGAAGATGGCAGCAACAACTGTAAGTGCGAAGAATATTCCGAGCAATGTGGCGATTGGTCCAAATTCAATCGTTCCTCCATTTGCTCCTGCAATATGATCATCAATAATCTTTTTCGCGATAAGTGGACCCGCTAAGTCAGCAGCTACTGCAACAGTAAGTAAAGATATACCCATTATGAGTAGTTTTTTATAATGAAGGGCATAAACCCAGAGTCTTTTTCCTGTACTCATGACGTCACCTCCTCGATTTGCTGACGATCGAACTGTTCTTTATACCAGCCCTCTTTCAATAACAAATCTTCATGTGTACCTTCTTCGATAATCACACCATCGTCTAGTACAAGTATCCAGTCTGCATGTTGGATCGCAGACAATCGATGTGTGGTAATAATGGTTGTTTTTCCGCTTCTTTCTTGTTGAATATTTTCAATGATGCGCGATTCAGTTTTAGCATCTACTGCAGATAACGAATCATCTAATAGTAATATTTCAGGATTTTTTATTAATGCTCGCGCGATTGAAATACGTTGTTTTTGTCCACCAGATAATGCAACACCCTTTTCACCAACAAGTGTTTGAAGACCTTGTGGAAGCATCTCTAAATCTCTTTGGAAATAAGATAAACGGAGAGCAGTTTCTATGTCTTCATCTGTTGCTTCAGGGTGACCAAATAAGATGTTTTCCTTCACGGTTCTAGAGAATAATACGTGATCTTGTGGTACATATCCAATCCAGTTTCTCACTTGATTTTTTGTTTGTTCTTCTATAGGTACACCTGCAAGCGACAACTCACCGCTTCCAACTGGGTATTCACGTAACAATTGCTTTATGAATGTTGTTTTCCCACTTCCAGTTTTCCCTACAATACCAAGTGTTTGACCCTGTTCAATTCGAACGTTGATATTGGATAAATTTATGTTTGTAGATGTTGGGTATTGGAAATTCACACCTGAAAACCCAATACGACCCGGTCGGTCAATATCTGCTGCACTATGAGGGTCCTTCACGTCTTCCTCATAATCCAATGTTTCTTGAACGCGGTCAAGAGATGCGTTACCACGTTGCATTACATTGATTAATTCCCCAATTGCAAACATGGGCCAAATAATCATTCCAAGATAAACGTTAAATGACACTAAATCACCTAGCGTCATTTGTTGTTGTGAAACCAAGTAAGCTCCATAACCAAGTCCAATCATATAACTAATTCCTGTTAATACTTTTGTTATGGGATTAAACAGAGCATCTATTTTTTCAACTTCCATATTTTTCGCATAGACGTCTTCTGTCATTGCATCAAATTGTTTTTCAGTCGCGCGTTCTTGAACATAAGCACGAATTACTCGAACTCCCGCAATCGCCTCTAATACACTATCATTCATATCCCCAAATGCATCTTGCGCTTTCATATATCTCTCGTGAATTCGTTTCCCGAGAACTTGCATGATTATTGCAAGAATTGGTAGGGGTAATAATGCGACCAAGGTTAATTTCCAACTTACTAAAATACCCATCGTGATCAAAATCGTAAGCATATAGAGTGATGAGTCAATCAGTGTCAAGATTCCAAATCCTGCTGTAGTTGAGACTGCCTTTAAGTCATTTGTTGCACGTGCCATTAAATCACCAGTTCGGTTTTTTTCATAAAACGATGGTGTCATGCGTAGAAAGTGTTTCATTAAACGTCCACGCAATTGTTTCTCTATGACATAAGCGCCACCAAATAATTGATATTGCCAAACGAAGTTACTCAAATAATTCACGATTAGAACTGCAATAAGAGCAAGAATAAATGTCATAAGTAATTTGGAAGTGAGTGTTTGTTGATAAATCGCATCAATAGACTCCCCCAACAACCAAGGTGGAACAACTTCAAGAACGTTAGTCACCATTAATAAAGAAACAGCGATCGTATAACGCTTCCAGTTTTCTGCAAAAAACCATTTTAACTTAAATAATACTGAGAACATGTAGTTTCCTTCTTTCCTTTAAGGGATAGCTTAACTAGCCACCTTCTAGAGATTCCTTGATTAAAATTTGTTTCTGTTGCTGAAAGTTCATCGTCAGCACTCCTTTTCTTTTTTATTTATGTGACAGCTCACGGCTGATAACACCAAAATTTGGTAATAAATGAACACAAAAAAGCACACGCCTGTTTCCAGATGCGTGTGCGCATGAAAATAGGTAAAGGTTTCGCACCAGTACCTAACGAATTAAATTAACGAGAATGTACAGGTAGGTACGAACGAACTATGTAATTAGATACAATTTTAATTTGATTAATCATGACACGTACCTCCTTTTCTCATAGTTATTTGCTTTTCAAGAGTATCATGTTGTTTTTGGAAATGTCAATAGATTTTGAAGAGAAATAGTATTCTGTTAACCACTTTACGTTTAGTTGTAACTCAGCAGGGTATTTATTAAATAACAAATCCTTCGGGATAAAGGAGAGATGGACAATGGAAGAACGAAAGAATATTGAAGTCAAACGCGAAGAAAAGACAGATTCTGGTTTGGTAGGTGCAACATTTATAAAATATGCTGCGTACCTCATCATTTTCTTTGCTGTCTTATGGTTCTTAATTTCATATGTCTTCCCAATGTTTACTTAAAAAGGAGTGTTCTGCATGTTTCAAAAAATGATTGTAGGATACGACGGGTCAGAAGGTAGCCGTGTTGCTTTATTAAAAGCAATTGGTCTTATGCAACACAGCCAAAACTCGAAACTAATTGTAGCTTATGTAAATGAAGATGTTGTAGGTGGGGAAATTGCTTATACAGGTCAACAATTGCAATCTTCTCCTGTTGCAACAGATATGACGATGGTACCTCCTATTAATAGTATGGATGAATCACCCCGTCAGTTAGCAAGAGAATATGCAGTGCAGATGTCAGAATCAATTCGAGAGCAATTGGATAAACATCAAATCATAGCTGATATTGTGGCAATTGATGGTCACCCTACACAAGCGCTCTCTGAAATGGCGGATAAAGAGCACGCGGATCTCATAATTGTCGGAAATAGTGGGAAATCCGGATTCCAAAAATTCTTTGTTGGATCTGTTAGTGAAAAACTAATTAAAGAATCTCCATGCTCAGTCTTAGTCATTAAATAACGAATGAATGCGCTCCTTCTTGGGGCGTATTTGTTTTTTCTTGTTTATTAAACGATAATATTGATTATTGCTTGTTTCGCATCACTGTGTAGTCGCAAAATTAATGTCAAAAAGTTATAACCCTATGCATTGAACCAAGCAGGAAAGACCCTGCAGTAAGGTCTGTCAGTAATTTGTATAATTTCACTACAACAAAGTTGATTTAATAAACAATTATATGTACATCTTAGTAAAAAAAGTAGTAGCTCTTTCTTAATAAAAATTATAAAAGGAGTCGTAAAGTATGAACATTGCTGTGATATTACGTCAAGACCTTAGACTCCATGATCATCCAGCATTGCACCAGGCTGTCCAGGATGGAAAAATTGTTCCCATATATGTATTAGAAAATGGAATAGGTTCAGCATCAAAGTATTGGATCCATCAAAATTTGGTATCCCTTCAACGTTCATTTTTAAATATGGGTGGAAACTTGTATGTGTCAGAATTTTCATTACCTGAAACGGTTTCCCGATTGCAAAAAGAAGTAGAGATCGATGCAATTTATTTTCATCGTTCATATCATCCTGAGCACTATTTACGTGACGAAGAATTAGCATCAAATTTAACAGCCACTGGAACAATTGTTCAAACGTTTGAAGGTACTATGCTTATGCCACCATGGGATTCTGTTAAAGAAAATGGACAACCATATAAAGTTTTTTCAGCTTTTTATAAACAGTTCCGTTTAAAATCAATTCCCCATACAATCCCTCGTGTTAAGAATGCCCAGTTCATGACAATCCCTAAGTCCATCACTTGTCTTTCTACTGATATCGATACCTTGCAATTAGTTGGTAAAATCGAGTCGGAGAATAGAATTGATGCTACATGGATTGCTGGTGAAGAAGCGGCTATTGATCGAATACAGACATTCATTGATGAGGATATTGCAGCTTATAAGACTAAGCGGGATTTCCCTTCTGTACATGGAACTTCTCGAATTTCCCCTTATTTAGCGATTGGTGCTTTATCGATTCGAAGTGTTTATCATTATGCACTTAAGATGGCTCCAGAGACGAGCGAGTCATTTATTCGTCAATTAATTTGGCGTGAGTTCGCCTATCAGCTTATTGTTCATTATCCAAAATTGGTTACAAAGCCTTTGAATCAAAACTTTGAGAACTTCCCTTGGCAAAATAACCAAGACCACTTTTTAAAATGGTGCAATGGGCAGACTGGTATCCCCTTAATTGACGCTGGAATTAGGGAAATGCTGATAACTGGTTATATGCATAACCGGGTTCGAATGAATGTTGCGTCTTATTTAACCAAGCATTTATTAATCAATTTCACAAAAGGAATGGACTTTTTTAGTGATAAACTAATTGATGCTGACATTGCGACCAATACATTTGGTTGGCAATGGGCTTCTGGTACTGGTGCAGATGCCGCACCTTATTTCCGTATATTTAATCCTTATCTACAAAATGAGAAATTTGATGCAAATGCAGATTATATTCGGAAATGGGTTCCAGAATTAAGTAACCTGCCCATCCCTTACATCTTCCAACCTGAGCTGGCTCCTGAGGAAGAATTAAAAAGAGCCGGAATCGTTTTAGGTAAAACCTATCCGCAACCGATTGTAACTCACAAAAGTGGTCGTGCGCGTGCCCTTCTTGCATATAATGAAATAAAAAAAAAGGATGAGTCCTTATGAAACCGGACTCATCCTTTTGATTATTTAGAAAGATTCTCTTTCAATTAAGATTGCTCTTACAGGGCTTCCATCTGCTCCCTCGATATTTAAGGGTAATGCGATTAATTCATACTTACCTTCTCTTACATTGTCTAATACAAGTCCTTCTAAAATATATCTTCCCGCTTTATTCAACGCATGGTGCATGGATAGATCTTTACTCGTAATAGCATCAACTGATGGTAAGTCTACTCCAAACAAGACAATTCCTCTATCGACCATCCACTTCACAACATCCAAATCGAAAGCTGGTATTTCTTTTGGAAATTCAGTTCGATTACTCCAAGAGCCAGTGTGAAATAAAACTGCCTTTACATGTCCAATTTGTACATGTTCAATGTCTTCCCTTGAAATCTTTTCTTTTCCTCT
>Ga0209013_10005367_pt1 | contig 11052 bp, 20 predicted proteins | sample Cruoilmetagenom2_FD_187291 | JGI IMG/M metagenome (GOLD analysis project Ga0209013, IMG submission 187291) | Oil polluted marine microbial communities from Coal Oil Point, Santa Barbara, California, USA - Sample 2 (SPAdes) (version 2) | ecosystem: Environmental > Aquatic > Marine > Oil seeps ...
GCCCTTGACACCACCCTTTTTTAAGAAACCTTCATAATGCCGCGTGAGCATATGAGACTCGATTTGCGATATCGTATCGATAGCAACGCCAACGACGATCAGAAGCGCTGTACCACCAAAATAAAAAGGCACATTGAATTTGGTAATCAATATGGAAGGCAGCACACATACTGCCGATACGTAAATCGCACCGCCCAGTGTAATGCGGGTAAGAACTCTGTCGATATAATCGGCGGTACGTTTTCCAGGACGGATTCCGGGAATATACCCCCCCTGTTTTTTCATGTTGTCAGCGACATCCACCGGGTTGAATGTGACCGCAGTATAAAAGTAGCAGAAGAAAAAGATAAACCCTACAAACAGCAGCTGGTACAACCAATTTCCGGGCTGCATGGAGTCGGCGATGCTCTTTACCCACGGTATGGCGATAAAGCTGGCTATGGTAGCAGGAAACATGATGATGGATGATGCAAATATGGCCGGTATAACGCCGGCGGTATTGACCTTAAGCGGGAGATGTGTACTCTGTCCGCCATACATCTTGCGACCCACAACCCGTTTTGCGTACTGCACCGGAATCCGGCGTTGCCCCTGTTCGACGAAAACAATGAAGCCGATAACCGCTACCATCAAAACAACTATCACCAGCACAGAGAATATCCCCATCTCACCGGTTGATATCAACCGGAAGGTATTGGCGATGGCAGTGGGCATTCTGGCAACGATGCCGGCAAATATAATAAGGGAAATACCGTTGCCGATACCGCGTTCGGTAATCTGTTCACCCAACCACATGATAAAGGCGGTCCCGGAAGTCAGGGTAATCACCGTCATGAGCCGAAAACTCCATCCCGGATCGATGACAACTTGTGCCCCGCCCGGAGAGGCCATGCTCTCGAGGCCGACACTGATACCGAATCCCTGAATGATACTCAAGACAACCGTTCCGTAACGTGTGTACTGCGTAATCTTTTTCCGCCCTTGTTCACCTTCCTTGGAAAGCCGCTCAAGATGTGGAACCACAACGGTCAACAGCTGCAGAATAATAGAGGCACTGATGTACGGCATGATACCCAAAGCAAAAACGGACAACCTCTCCAGGGCACCACCGGAAAACATGTCGAACAAACCCAGGAGGGTTCCTTGAGCTTTAGCAAAAAAGGAGGCCAGTGCAACGGTATCGATCCCGGGTGTGGGTACGTGCACACCAATCCGGTAAACCGTTAGAAGCGCCAGTGTATATAAAATACGCTTTTTAAGCTCAGGAATCTTGAATATGTTCTGGAATCCACTACCTATCATTATACGACCTCTACGTTTCCGCCTGCAGCTTCGATTTTCTGTTTTGCATTTCTACTTACCGTGTTCACCTTGATGGTCAACGGATAATCAATGTCACCGTGTCCAAGGAGCTTGATACCATCGCGCGCACCTTTCACAAGGCCGCAACTCACCAGAGCGGTTTCGTCAACCACGCTGCCGCTATCAAATCGTTTCAGATCCCGAATATTTATCGTCACGATTTTCTTGCTGAAAATATTGGTAAACCCACGTTTAGGAAGCCTTCGGTGAATCGGCATCTGGCCACCTTCGTACCCGGGCCTGACACCACCGCCTGAACGGCTGTTATATCCCTTGGTGCCGCGCCCGGCGGTTTTCCCATTTCCGGATCCGACACCCCGGCCTTTCCTATTCTTGGATTTTTTCGATCCGGCTGCCGGAGAAAGTTCATTTAATCTCATCGCTGTTCTCCTCAACCTTGACTAAATGTGAAACCGCATTGATCATTCCTCGAATGGAGGGTGTGTCCTCAAGCTGAACCGTTCTGTTCATTTTTCTGAGTCCCATCCCGTACAACACCCTGCGGTGCTTTTCAGGCCTGCCTATCATACTTTTAACCAGCGTTATATTCAATTTCTCAGCCATGAATTCTTCCTCGATTTATAAATCTTCAACAGAAATTCCCCGCCTGGCGGCAACCTGCTCGCGGGTTTGGAGTTGCTGAAGTCCCTCGATTGTCGCCTTGACAATGTTGTGGGGATTGTGAGAGCCCAGACACTTGGTAAGAATATTCTGTACGCCGGCTGCCTCCAGAACGGCCCGGACAGCACCGCCCGCAATCACACCGGTACCTTTGGATGCAGGGGCTAACAGCACCTTGCCGGCGCCGTATTTTCCGACAACCCGAAAAGGAATTGTTCCTTCAATCAGCGCCACCTGGGACATATTCTTTTTGGCCCTTTCAACGCCTTTTCGTATGGCTTCCGGGACTTCCCCAGCCTTTCCAAGGCCATACCCGACATTTCCATCACCATCGCCTACAACGACAATAGCACTGAAACTGAACCTGCGGCCGCCCTTGACAACCTTGGCTACACGGCTGATATGTACAACTTTATCAATTAATTCGTTTTCTTCCTTATCTTGTCTGAACAAGGGTCTGCCTCCTTACTTTGAAATAGCTCCTAGAACACCAGTCCCGCATCTCTGGCGCCTTTTGAAACAGCTTTTACGCGACCGTGATATTGAAAACCGTTCCGGTCGAAGACGACCTTTTTAACGCCTTTCTCGACCGCTCTCTCTCCCAGAATCTTGCCGATGTGTTCTGCCGTTGCAACCTTGCTTTCAAATTTTGGCTGATCCCTCACCACTTTCTCCATACTGCTTGCAGCCGCCAGTGTACTCCCGCTGACATCATCGATCAGTTGCACATAAATATGTTTTGAACTTCGAAATACACTCAAACGCGGCTTCTGGTCCGTACCGCTCAGGTGCTTTCGGATCCGCTTCTTTCTTTTCAACCGTGCTAATTTGCTTGGATTTGTTGCGCCCATTTTATCGTCCTAAGTCATTTTCTGTTATTTGGTTCCGGTTTTTCCTGCTTTTCGCTGAACGTACTCTTCTGCATACTTGATGCCTTTCCCCTTATAGGGTTCAGGTGGTCTCAACTGCCGGATTGAGGCAGCGGTACGTCCAAGCAGCTCCTTGTCAATGGCAAAGAGCTTCACAATATTGTTCTTTTCCGATGTAGCCGATACGCCGTCCGGCAATTTAAATGTTATCGGATTTGAAAAGCCGAGATTAAATACAATACTTTTGCCTTTCAGCTCGGCACGATAGCCGATGCCATTGATTTCAAGAACCCTCTCAAAACCAGTGCTGACACCCGTCACCATATTCGCCACCAGACTTCTCGTCAAACCCTGCAATGCCCGATTCTCCCTGTTTTCATTGAGCATCGTTACATGTATGATGTTGTCTGCTATCTCCAAATCAATGGCCTGATGAATTTCTCTAGTAAGGCTTCCCTTGTCACCCTGGACGGTCAGCACTTTATCTTTGTAGCTAATTTTTGCTTTATCTGGAACCGGAATCGGTTTTTTCCCAACTCGAGACATGGGTTAACCTCCACTGTCGCCTAACATTTTATGAGACTTCGTTAACGTCCTTCCACGGAATTCTTTTATCATCACAACGATTACCAGACATTGCAGATAATCTCTCCACCAATATTCTTTTCCCTGGCATGCTTGTCCGTCATAATCCCTTTGGACGTCGATAAAACGGCAATACCCAATCCACTGTACACCGGCTTGATGTCCTTGCCCTTCATGTAGACCCTTTTGCTCGGTTTGCTCACACGGTCTATGCTAAGAATCGAGTGTTCCTGTTTGTCGTTATATTTCAGGTAGACCCGCAGTACACCCTGTTTGTTGTCCTTTATGAATTTATAGTTGCGGATATAGCCTTCGTCTTTCAGTAATTTTGCCAATTCGAATTTCATCTTGGAACCGGGTATGTCGACACTATTGAACTTTGCCTTGCCGGCATTCCGAACCCTGGTCAGCATATCGGCAATTGGATCGCTCATCGCCATTGTCTTCTCCTATCTCTCTTAACCTATCAAGCTGTGCGCTTGTTGAAACCGTAAGTTTCGATGTCCGCCACCGAAACCGCTCCATTTACCAGCTCGACTTTATGACGCCTGGTAGTTTCCCCTGTGATGCAAAGTCACGAAAACAGATTCTGCAGATACCGAATTTCCGAAGAAAAGCTCGGGGTCTGCCACAAATGGGGCATCTGTTATACGCCCTTACCTTGAATTTCGGTTTTGCGGCTGCTTTATTTCTTAGCGCTGTTTTTGCCAAATCATCCTCCCTCGTCAATAAAATCGTTACACGATTTTATAGGACGCGACTTTGTCGCTCCAAAGCGAAAAGTCCGATATAGTCAGTTCTCGTAAAAAGTTTAAATTCAAGGCGTGCAAGTTTTGTAATCATGAGGCGTACTCGTTGTACGTTGAATGATTGCAAAATGCAGCACAACGTAGAAGTTGGGCTTTTTACGAGAACCGTCAATTTTTAAACGGCATACCAAGCTTTTTGAGAAGCTCTTTCCCTTCTTCATCTGTTTTTGCGGTTGTAACGATAGTGATATTCATGCCCTTGATTTTATCAATCTTATCGTAATCGATTTCCGGGAAAATAATCTGCTCTTTGATACCCAGGGAATAATTGCCCCTTCCATCCATGGCATTACCGGAAACACCTCTGAAATCACGAACACGCGGTAATGCGATATTGACAAGCTTGTTTAAAAAATCATACATGCGATGCTTTCGGAGAGTCACCATACAGCCAATCGGCATGCCGGTTCTGAGCTTAAAAGCTGCAATCGACTTTTTTGCCCGCGTTATCACCGGTCGCTGGCCGGCAACAGCCGTGAGTTCTACTACAGCAGAATCGAGCACTTTGATGTTTTGAATTGCCTCACCCATTCCTATGTTCAACACTATTTTTTCCAGCTTGGGCACCTGCATGATATTGCCATATTTAAAGGTGTCAACCAGCGCCGGCATGACTTCTTTTTCGTAATATTCTTTCATCTGTGACATTCTGTTTTCCTCGATCTTAGATCTCCCTGTTTGATTCAAGCGTCTGAAACGTTCTATGCGCCGATTTCGTCAGAAACTGAATAAGATCCCGGGTTATGCATCTATAATTTCATTGCATTTTCTGCAAGAACGCACTTTTTTCCCGTCATCCAGCCGTCGCATCTGGATACGAACCGGGCTCAAACATTTGCTGCACATCAGCATCACATTCGACCACGGCACAGTTGCTTCGCTTTCAACGATACCACCCTGGCGATTTTTAGCAGTTGGACGGGTATGTCGTTTAACGACATTGATGTTCTCGACGAGAATTCGATCCTTCTTCCTATCAACCCTCAACACTTTACCAATCTTGCCTTTGTCCTTACCGGTAATGACCTTTACTTTGTCATCTTTTTTTATGTGACACTTGTCTCTTAACATATCCTCGTCTCCACGGGCCCATCGGATTATAGAACTTCAGGTGCCAATGACACGATTTTCATAAATCGCTTGGCGCGTAATTCCCTCGCAACCGGCCCAAAGATACGTGTCCCGATCGGTTCTTTCTGTGCGTTAATCAAAACCGCTGAGTTATCATCAAATCGAATAAAAGACCCGTCCGGTCTCCTTATTTCCTTTTTTGTACGGACAACAACTGCCTTGAGAACATCTCCCTTTTTGACCTTTGCATTGGGGATGGCTTCCTTGACCGAAACGACAATAATATCGCCAATACTTGCATACCGCCTTCTGGATCCGCCAAGAACTTTAATACAGTAAAGAATCTTGGCGCCCGAGTTGTCCGCTGCGGTCAGTTTTGTTTCCGCCTGAATCATCTTTCTATTCCTTTATATCAAACAGCTTTTTTAACAATTTTAGCAATACGCCATCTTTTGTTCTTGCTCAAGGGCCGCGATTCCGTCATCAGCACCTCGTCTCCAATCCGGCATTCGTTGGACGCGTCATGAGCAGAAAATTTAGCGCGTTTGCGAATATATTTCCCGTAAAAGCGATGCTTCACGAGTCTTTCAACCTGGACCGTAACCGTCTTATCCATTTTATCACTTACAATCGTTCCAACCTGTTGTCTTTTCATTCCTATTGTTTTCATAACAGCTTTTATCGCCTATTCCTGGTTTTGGTTTTCTGTTTCACGAATAATGGTCATGACGCGCGCGATATCGGATTTGGTCAGTTTTAGCTTCGTTGGGTTCTCAATCTGTCCAATGCCGTGTTGAAAGCGAAGGTTAAACAATTCCTCTTTCAAATTGATCAGCTTCTGCTGCCGCTCATCGGAGCTGAGATCCCGAATTTCTTTTGACTTCATTAGCCCACACTCCTTTCCACAAATTTCGTTTTAACGGAAAGTTTGTGCGACGCAAGCCGAAGAGCTTCTTTAGCAAGATCCTTGGGCACACCCCCCATCTCGTACAAAATTCTTCCTGGACGGATAACCGCAACCCATCCTTCAGGAGCGCCCTTGCCTTTCCCCATACGAACTTCAGCCGGTTTTTTCGTGAAGGGTTTGTCCGGGAAAATGCGTATCCAGAGTTTTCCACCTCTCTTGACATGACGCGTCATGGCAATACGCGCAGCTTCAATCTGTTTATTGCTGAGGGTACCACATTCGACGGCCTGCAAACCGAACTCCCCGAAATTTAGCTGGGCGCCTCGTCGGGCCAACCCCCTCATTTTGCCTTTTTGTTTTTTTCGATACTTTACCTTTTTAGGGCTCAGCATGGTTTATCTCCTGTTAAAGGGCTTTGAAGCGATCTTTCTAAATTCCGTTTCGGTAACTCTCGCCCTTGCTTATGTTATTTGTTTTCGACCGGCTAGGCACGACCCGGTTCCGTGTCTTGTTTGCTCAGTATCTCTCCCTTGAAAATAAACACTTTTATACCGATAAGGCCGTATGTAGTTTTGGCTTCTGTAAACCCATAGTCAATGTCTGCTCTCAAGGTATGCAGGGGAACCCTGCCCTCTTTGTACCATTCCGTCCTGGCCATCTCGGCACCACCCAGTCTCCCGGAACAGATAATCTTGACACCCTGTGCACCGAAGCGCATTGCCGAAGACACACCTCTTTTCATAGCCCTTCTGAAGGCAACCCTGCGCTCTATTTGCAGTGCAACGTTTTCAGCCATGAGTTGTGCATCAACCTCGGGTTTTCGAACTTCCTGAATATCGATGAGAACTTCCTGTGAAATCAAAACTTCCAGATCCCGCTTTAACTGCTCTATTTCAGAACCTTTTTTTCCGATCACAATCCCGGGCCTGGCTGTAAATATTCGCAGGCGTACACGCTTGGCAGATCTTTCGATTTCTATCCGGGAGATACCTGCATGATACAGTTTCTTCTTGATGAATTTACGGATTTTATGATCTTCGAGGATATAGTCCGCATAATTCTTCCCGGCATACCATCTGGAATCCCATGTCTTGACGATCCCTAATCTTAATCCAATCGGATTTACTTTCTGACCCAAGCTCGTACCTCCTTTTTATAAAGCCTTTTCCGCTAATACGACTGTTATATGGCTGGACTTTTTCAATATCCTGGCACCGCGTCCCCGTGCTCTGGCCCGAAACCTCTTCAACGAAGGACCCTGGTCGACAATGAGGTTTTGAATTACCAGGGAATCCACATCGATACCGTGATTGTTGTCGGCATTTGCAGCAGCGGACCGAACCGTCTTTTCCACGAAACCCGCAGCCTTCTGCGGCATGTACTTCAGCATGTTCAATCCGGATTCTACCGGTTGTCCTTTGATAACGCCCGCTAATTTCCTGACTTTCTGGGGCGAAATACGAACGTATTTGGTTACCGCCTTGACCTCCATTACCGAAACTCCCTTTTAAAAAGTGTTATCTTCTTAACTTCGATTTTCTATCTCCGGCGTGACCGTAAAACGTTCTCGTCGGTGAAAACTCACCCAGTTTATGACCCACCATGTTTTCTGTAACAAAAACCGGAATAAATTTTTTCCCGTTATGAACCGCCAGCGTTATGCCCACCATTTCGGGAATGACGGTCGATCGCCGGGACCAGGTCTTTATTACCTGATTGCTCCTGGATGACTGGGCAGTCTCCACCTTGTTCATTAACTTCTGGTCGATGAATGGACCTTTTTTTAAAGACCGTGGCATAAATTCTCCTGAACTGTGTTATTTTATCCGGTTGTTCCCGCTTGATTCTGCTGAGAGGCAGTGTTGCGGACATTCTATCTTTTGGTACGCCTTTTGACGATAAACCTGTTGGTTTGTTTGTTTTTTCGGGTTCTGTAGCCCTTTGTAGGCACGCCCCATGGTGTACATGGGTGCCGTCCACCTGATGAGCGGCCTTCACCACCACCCATGGGATGATCCACCGGGTTCATGGCGACACCCCTCACCTTGGGTCTCTTGCCAAGCCATCGTTTACGACCGGCCTTGCCCAGATTGATATTTTCGTGGGTCACGTTTCCGATCTGTCCGACAGTTGCCATACAATTAAGCAATACCATTCGGACCTCGCTCGAGGGAAGTTTGACCAGCGCATAACGATCTTCTTTGGCCATGAGCTGCGCATACGTTCCTGCACTTCGGACGATCTGTCCGCCCTTGCCAAGACGCAGTTCGATGTTATGAATATGCGTTCCAAGCGGAATGTTTTTCAATGGAAGCGTATTGCCCGGTTTAATATCAGCTTCGGGCCCGGACATCACTTCATCGCCCACGGAGAGACGCAACGGGGCAAGGATATATCGCTTCTCACCATCTGCGTATTGAAGAAGGGCAATCCTGGCACTCCGATTGGGATCGTATTCAATTGAAGCGACTTTTGCAGGAATACCGACCTTGTCTCTCTTAAAATCTACAATCCGGTAATATCGTTTGTGACCACCACCGCGATGACGACTGGTAATCCGCCCGTTTGCGTTACGCCCACCGCTCTTTTTGATGATTCGCAGCAAGTTTTTTTCGGGTTTTTTCTTGGTAATCTCTTCAAACGAAGCATATGATTGAAATCGACGTCCCGGTGATGTCGGCTTAACTCTTCTTGTACCCATACCTATCTCCTAATGAACGAGCTCGAAAAAGCGGAACTCGTTGGTTTTAGGTTTTATGTGTTAAGTTTTAAGTAAAAAGCGGAATGCCAACCTAAAACCTAACACCTAAAACCTAAAACGATATTTATACCCCTTCAAAAAAATCGATTCTCTCGCCCGGCATGAGGTTCACAATCGCTTTTTTCCAGTTTCTTCGTCTACCCTCAATACGGCCCCGTTGTTTAACTTTGCCTTTAACCTGCATCGTGCGGACATTGGCCACCCTGACATCGAAAATCTTTTCGATAGCTCTTCTGATTTCGACACGGTTTGCCCGACGATCGACCTCAAAGGATACCTGATTATGATCTTCTTTCTGGATGCTGGTTTTTTCAGTAATCAGGGGTCGAATGATAATGTCGTACTGGATCATTAGAGCAGCCTCCCTTCGATCGCCTTTACAGAAGCTTCAAGCAGGACAAGGGTCTTGTGCTTCAGAATATCATATACATTGAGACCCTCGAATCTCATTACTTTGAATTCGGATATGTTTCTGGAAGAAAGCGCGAGCTTTTCGTTCTCCTGATCGATAACAATCAACGCATTCTCCATCTTCAGATTTTCGACCACCTCCGAAAAAGCCCGGGTCTTGATCTCATCGAGCTCGAATTGGTCCAGAATCAAAATATTCTCATCCTTGAGCTTGCTGCTCAAGGCCATTTTAAGCGCCAGTTTTTTTACTTTTTTGGGTACCTGGTAGGCCCATGATTTCGGCTTTGGACCAAAAGCGACACCACCGCCCCTGAGCAGAGGTGCTTTGATATTCCCCCTCCTCGCTCTGCCGGTTCCCTTTTGCCGAAACAATTTCCTGCCACTCCCTGTCACATCCGACCTGTGTTTGGTGGAAGCAGACCCAGCCCGCCTGTTTGCCAGCTGCATGGTGACTACCTCGTGCAGGACGCTCTTCTTCACCGGCACATTGAATATCTCATCATTCAAATCTACCTGCGAAACTTTTTTACCTGAACTATTTATAACATCTACGACAGCCATGGATTCCCTCGGTTCTTATTTTGCGAATTGCGGTTTTCTAATGGTAACAAAGCTTGAATTATGTCCGGGTACCGCTCCTTTCAAGAGGATGAGGTTTTCCTTGGGCCTGATATCAAATATTTCCAGGTTCCGGACGGTCTTTCTATCATGCCCGTATTGTCCGGGCATTTTCTTTCCTTTGATGACCTTGGCCGGCCATGCACTGCATCCAATTGAGCCGGGTATTCTATGGCTATGGCTTCCATGTGTCTTTTTTCCGCCATGAAATCCATGCCTTTTGATGACCCCTGAGAAACCGCGTCCTTTAGACGTCCCGGTCACCTCTACACGTTCTCCGACGGTAAACATCTCTACAGTCACCTTCTGACCCGGACTGAATTCTTGTGGGTTTTCAACCGGCATCTCTTTGAGAACCCGGGCGGTTTTAGCCCCGCTCTTATTAAGGTGCCCCCGCAGTGGTCGGTTGGTTCGTTTTTCTTTTTTTTCCCCAAAACCGAGCTGCAGAGCATTGTACCCATCGCTTTCGACGGTTTTAACCTGTGTCACGACACATGGTCCCGCCTCGATAACCGTTACGGGAACCGCTCTGCCTTCCGCTGAAAACTGTCTGGTCATACCCAATTTTTTTCCGATTAAACCTTTACACATAATTCACAACCATTCCTATGCTATAACTTGATCTCTACATCGACACCTGGAGAAAGGTCCAGCTTCATCAAGGCGTCAACCGTCTGTTGTGTCGGCTCTAAAATATCCAGCAACCTCTTGTGCGTTCTCATTTCAAATTGTTCGCGTGACTTCTTGTCGATGTGAGGAGAGCGAAGAACACAGTATTTATTGATCACGGTGGGAAGTGGTATAGGCCCAACAACCTTAGCACCCGTTTTTCTTGCAGTGTCCAGGATATCTGCAGCAGATTGATCGAGCAGCTTGTGGTCATATGCTTTGAGCCTGATTCTTATCTTTGAATTCATTATCATGATTCAATCTCTCTCTTTATTCGATTATTTCGCTTACCACGCCGGCACCGACGGTTCGACCGCCTTCACGTATAGCAAACCTGAGTTCTTTTTCCATTGCGATGGGAGTGATCAG
>Ga0209013_10005368_pt1 | contig 11051 bp, 9 predicted proteins | sample Cruoilmetagenom2_FD_187291 | JGI IMG/M metagenome (GOLD analysis project Ga0209013, IMG submission 187291) | Oil polluted marine microbial communities from Coal Oil Point, Santa Barbara, California, USA - Sample 2 (SPAdes) (version 2) | ecosystem: Environmental > Aquatic > Marine > Oil seeps ...
TACGGACGGAAACAGTGTCTACGCCACCATTTCTCCGGAGAGAAATGGTTTTGGTCGTCCCGGATGCCGCCTCTTCCAGGGTGACCGGCAACCGGGCCTCTAGATCCGGTCCCTGTTGATGGCCGCCGAAACCCTCTGAAAAATCAAATCCCCGTGCAGTCCTGGCGCGGGAATATTTCCTGCTGCGGCCGCCGAAAAGTCCGGAAAGCAGATCCTCGATGCCGGAACCGGTGCCGAATCCCATATCCCGGGAAATGGAGGAAAAATCAAAGTTGCTGAAAATATCCTCCTGGGAAAAGCGCTGGTGGAATTTTTCGCTGCCAAAAGTGTCGTATTGCTTTCTTTTTTCAGAATCACTTAAAACTGCGTAGGCCTCGCTGATCTCTTTGAATTTTTCTTCAGAGGCTTTGTCTCCTTTGGTCTTGTCAGGATGGTATTTCAGGGCCAGTTTGCGATAGGCCTTTTTTATCTCCGCCTGTGTCGCTTTCTTGCTGATCCCAAGTGTCTGATAATAATCATTCCCTGCCATAGGCTGAACTTCCCTTTTCACCTCCCGTAATACAAGATTCCACTTAACTATATAATGGTCGAAAATCAGATAGTCAAGATAAGAGTTGAAAAATCAGGCAGATCCGGATTCCAAGGGATTCCTCTTTGGGTAATAGCCTGAATAGGATATCGTGCAGGTCCCTTGAAATAAGCGAATATCTGTGATTAAATAGCGGACAACCCGGCAGATTCCGGGGGAGGAAGAACATTGCGGAACGTCACAACCGTGATCCTGGGCGGAGGCCGCGGCTCGCGGCTGGCCCCTCTGACACTCGAACGGGCCAAGCCGGCTGTCAGCTTTGCCGGAAAATACAGGCTCATCGATATTCCCATCTCAAACTGCATCAATTCGGGAATCAAGCGGGTTTTTGTTTTGACCCAGTTTATGTCGGCGAGTCTCCACCGCCATATTATGCAGACGTACCAGTTCGACACCTTCACAGACGGCTTTGTCGATATCCTTGCTGCAGAACAAACCCACCAGCGCTCCGACTGGTTTCAGGGAACCGCCGACGCCGTGCGGGCCACTTTGAACCACACGATATACTACAAATCAGAGCAGGTACTTATCCTCTCGGGCGATCATCTCTACCGGATGGACTATGGAGATCTCCTCCGGTTTCACCGGGACACAGGGGCCGATATCACACTGTGTGTTTACCCGGTGAGCCGGGAGGAAGCCCCTGAAATGGGACTGCTCAAGGTTGATAATACGGGTGCTGTGGAAGAATTTTTTGAAAAGCCCCAGGATCCTGATATTCTCAAAAGGTTCCTTGCGCCAAAACCTCTCTTCGAATCACAGGGCCTGGTCTTTAATACCGAAAAATTCCTTGCCAACATGGGCGTCTATGTGTTCGAACCGGATGTCCTGGTGGACATGCTGTCAGACCAGAAACATACGGATTTCGGCAAGGAGATTATCCCCGCCGCAATGAAGAAACATCGTGTCATGGCCTATCCTTTTGCGGATTACTGGAGGGATATTGGAACCATGTCCTCTTTTTTCGAGTCCAATATCGACCTGGCACAGCCCAGCCCGCCTTTTCCCCTCTACAAACCGAACTGGCCCATTTACACCCGCACCAGGTCCCTGCCGCCGAGCCGGGTCATCAGATCGGAGATCCGGGACAGCCTCCTGGTGGAAGGTTCGGATATCAGCGGCGCATACATCGCGGATTCCATCGTGGGGGTGCGCAGTGTTGTACGCGAAGGCACCCGCCTTCACGATGTCATCATGATGGGCGCAGACTCTTACGAGGGTGAACAGGTCCTGTGTCGCTGGGAACAGCCGCTCGACGACCTGCCGCCAATCGGTATCGGTCGAAACTGTCTGATCGAACGGACCATCATCGACAAAGACGTACGGATCGGGGACGGTGTCACAATCCGCGCCAATCCGGACCGCGAAGACTTCGAGGGAGATACTTACTGGATTCGGGACGGCATCACCGTGATTCCCAAAGGCGTGGTGATACCGTCGGGGACAGAAATCTGATCCCTGTCTCCTGCCAGGGTTATTGATAGAAATCTTGAATATATGAAAATGTCATGGAGCGTTTACAAAGCGCCATAGGGCTTGTCGCTTTTATCGGCATTGCCCTGGTTCTTTCGAAAAACCGGAAGGCCATCCGCTTCCGGCCTGTTGTCTGGGGATTATGTCTCCAGCTGGGGCTGGCCCTTCTTTTCATCCGCTTTCCCGGCAGCACGATCATCTTCCGAAAATTGAACCGTCTCGTCATGGTCCTGCAGGAGGCGACCGAAGCGGGCACTTCATTTGTTTTCGGTTACCTGGGAGGCGGGGAACTGCCCTTTGTGGAAACCTATCCCGGTTCCTCATACATACTCGCCTTTCGCGGACTGCCTCTGGTTCTTTTGATGTATGCGCTTACCTCCCTCCTCTTCCACTGGGGCATCCTGCAGAAGGTTGTGAAGCTGTTCTCGCTGTTGCTTAAAAAAGTCATGGGCATAAGCGGATGTGAATCCCTGGGAGTCTCGGCCAACGTCTTTGTGGGGATGGTGGAAGCGCCGATGTTCATACGGCCTTATCTGGAAAAATTGACCCGCAGCGAACTGTTCGCGATCATGGTGGGGGGCATGGCCACCATTGCAGGAACCATGATGGTGCTCTACGCCCAGATCCTTTCCGGTGTTCTGGAAAACGGCATGGCCCACATTCTTGTCGCCTCCATTATAAGCGCCCCGGCTGCCCTGACGATCGCCAAGATTATCATTCCTGAAACCGGAGAGCCCCTGGAGAACACCTTCGACGTACCCAGGCAGACATCCGGCGTGGTGGACGCCATCACTGTGGGGGCTCTCGAAGGCATGAAGCTTCTACTGAACATTATCGCCATGCTTGTGGTATTTGTCAGCCTGATCCATCTTGTCAATTCCGGGCTCGAGTTTTTCCCTTCCTTCCGCGGAGCCCCCCTCAGCCTCGAACGTGTCATCGGCTGGCTCATGGCGCCCCTGGCCTTTCTCATGGGCATACCATGGGAAGAAGCCCCGGCAGCCGGATCGCTTCTGGGAATAAAAACAATCCTGAACGAGCTTCTTGCCTTTTTGAAACTCAGCGAACTCGACCCGGGACTGCTCTCCTCCCGCAGCCGCATCATACTGACCTATGCCCTCTGCGGTTTTGCAAACTTCGGCTCCCTGGGCATCATGATCGGAGGGCTTGGCGCCATGGCGCCTTCGCGAAGGGGCGAGATCGTTCAACTGGGGATTTACTCGATTATCGCGGGATTGCTGGCCACCATGATGACCGGCGCGGTGATCGGCATGATCGGAAAATTTTAGAATTGGGAAAACGGGGACAATGAAAACGGGGACAGCCACTGATTTCTCTGAAGGAGAAATCAGTGGCTGTCCCCGTTTTCATGCGAGTTCTTTTTCTTCCCCCGATAAATCCATGCTCCTTCCCGCAAATGGAATGATCAGAAGTCGCAGGCTGTGATATTCCAGGTGATGGTCTGGTCAGGAATATGCAGCATGTCTTCCCGTTCGAATTCTCCGTCCTTCCAGACATACCGGCGCAATGCATTCTGATCATCAGCGGCAACGTAAATTTCAACCTGGCCGTCGCCATCCAGATCGGTGATGCATGTGGCATGCTCGTATCCGGAAGAATCCCGGTCGATCAGGGTTTTTTCCCACGTCCCGTCCGGGCCCTGCTTCAGCATCCATAATCCGGTTTTCATGCCGGAGGCGACCAGTTCGTTTATTCCATCGCTGTCCAGATCGCCACAGGTCAGAAAACGGCACTGAGAATCACTGTCCAGGGTCGCGATTTCTTTAGCTTCCGCCTTGCCGTTTTTGAATTCATATTGATAAATTTTTACCGGTTCCACGATGACGGTCGTTCCGGATTCATCCTCTTTGGTCTCCGCCTCAATGGAGGAAAAGAGCTGTGCTTCCCCGCCTTCGGAAAGGCTGGTCACCAGGATTTCCTTGGCATGACGGCTTTCAAAAGCATCAATGACTGTTTTATCAAAGGACGCGCCGTTCCATTTGTACATGACAATCTCACCCGGCTGGGATACAAAGGTTGCCTTGTTGGGAAGGGTCGGGGTGGCGAAGAATTCGTTCACGCCGTCTCCGTCGATGTCTCCAATTTCAATTTCATGGGCAAAGACCTCCGGGTTTTTATCGAGCTCCAGGACCTCCCAGATATCGCCCTTCTTCATGGCCACGCCGATGACTCCCTGGTCATGGGTGGCGATCACCATCTCAGGAACACCGTCGCCGGTCACATCGCCGATCTCAAAATCCCGCAGCCTGTTCCACTTTCCGCCGAAATCCGGATGCCATATTTCGGTATCGGTCCATTCCCCGTTTTCCCAGCGCCAGGATTTCAGGTAAGCATCCGTCCCTCCAATGGTAATGATCGCAGGCCCTCCGCCGTCAGGATCGAAAACGAGGGCTTTATGAAAGACATTGCTGTCATAGTCCTCTACAACGACTTCTTCCCAGCCGGAAGGCGTAAGACGGACCAGAACCAGTTTGGCCGGCCCCGGTTTCGAGGTCAACTTGCCGTCCTCGCCTCTCACGGATTCGAACTGGGCATGGACCAGTAATAATGTCGGGTAGGGCCCTTCCGATAGCGTGTCACGGATTTCCTCTCTTTTCGCAGTAACTGCTTCTTCCTGTGGCTCGTCTTTCTCTTTGGAGCATGCAATAAAGCCCGTAAGCAGTGACAAAACAACAAACCAATGTAATGCCTTCCTCATCATCAACCTCCATTCATACAGTTCCATAAAATCAGGGCAGTAACCCATATTTGGAGAATCAAGATAATAAATAACGGTCCCTTTGTCAATACAAACCCTCAGTGGTCCTGTTCGTAAATATGGTGACGCACCGAGGGCGGCGAGGGGCCTCTCTCGCAAGGAGCGAGGAGGGCGAATACCCCGGGGTATTTAACCGACGAGCCACGCGGCGAGCGAGGATGCATCGCAGCCCGAATGCCACCGTATTTGCGAATAGGGCCACCAAGGCTCCTCTTTTTGACAAAGTAACCCGCATGAATTAAAATGTCCGGTGGAAAGACATGGAAAATTCTGATTTAACCTTTGAGCAGGGTCCCATTCGCCCGCCCAGTGAAGCGGAAAGCCTCCTCATCCGGGTGACCCGCAATTGTCCCTGGAATCGTTGCGCCTTTTGCCACCTCTACAAAGGCTCCCGGTTCTCGCCGAGAAGCGTGGAGGAGGTGAAGTCCGATATCGACGCGGTACGAACGATAGCGGAGGAAATACAATCTCTCTCCCGGCAGATCGGCTCCGGCGGGGAGGTCACTCAGAAAGTTGCCAGGAAAATCCTGGAAAATCCTGATCTCGCCTACCCGTACAAATATGTCGCCATCTGGCTATATCGGGGAGGAAAAACCGCTTTCCTCCAGGATGCCAACACGATGGTTTTGAAAACCGGGAAACTGGCCGAGATCCTGAAATATCTGAAAAAAACCTTTCCTTCCCTTGAGCGCATCACCTCTTACAGCAGATCCCAGACGATCGCCAGAAAAACGGTCCAGGAGCTGAAAACCCTGCGGTCAGCAGGCCTGAACAGGCTGCACGTAGGATTTGAATCCGGCTACGATCCGCTTCTGACTCTCGTGAAAAAGGGAACAACCGCTGAAGAGCATACCGTAGCAGGGCGCAGGGTGGTGGAATCCGGGATCGAACTTACGGAATACTATATGCCGGGGCTCGGCGGCAGAGACATGTCGGAGAACCATGCGATCGCTTCAGCCCGGGTCCTTTCGGAGATCAACCCGACCTTCATTCGCCTCAGAACCTCCGTGTTCCTGCCGGGTATGCCCCTGGCGGATGAAATAGAAAAAAAGACATTTATCCCCCTGGACGACGACGAAACGGTGATGGAATTACGGCTCTTTCTTGAAGGGCTCAACGATATTTCCTCGACCGTTCTGAGCGACCATATCATCAATCTGCTTCCGCAGGTGGAAGGGACATTACCGGAAGATAAAGGCGCCATGCTGCAGGTGATCGACGACTATCTGTCCCTTGATCCGGAAACCAGGATTCTTTACAGGGCGGGCAGGCGCGCCGGCTTTCTCACGTCACCGGCACAGCTCAGCCATCCCGTGTACCTTCAGAAAGTGCAGGATCTATTAGCGGCGTTAGAAGGAAAATTCGGCAGCACCGAGGAAGGGCTCTCCCGGCTTCTTGGATCCTATATCTAAAGAGAATTTTCTTAACCTGCGTGATACGGGTATTACGAAAACTTTCGATTAAACAACCCTAAAAAACAGGAGGTTGACCACATGAAAACAACCCGCTGCGAATCCAGACCCGGCATTTGCATTCTGGCATGTCTGGTCTTTCTGGTCTGTTTCCCCCTGGCCGGCCCGGAAGCCGATGCGGGGGAGGTCCTCGAAAAAATAAAAACTCCGGGCTCCTGTCCCACGGGCCTGACCTGGGATTCCGGCTCCCCCTGGGTTACAGACAGGAAAACCGACATGATCTACCGTCTTGATTCGGAGGGGAATATTGCCGCCTCATTTAAATCGCCCGGTTTTCATCCCGCCGGCCTGACCTGGGACGGAAGCCACTTATGGAATGTGGATAAAACGGAAAAAATGCTCTACCGCATCAATCCGGCCACGGGGGATACTGTCCGGGCCTTTGAGTCGCCCGCTTCAAGCCCTGAAGGATTGGCGTGGGATGGCACGTACCTCTGGCTCGTAGAAAGGAGAAAAGGGAAACTGCTTCAGATCAGTCCGGAAGACGGCACCACCATCACTGAAATTCCCGCACCGTCCAGATACGTACAGGGTCTGACATTCGACGGGACATACCTCTGGGCGGTGGACAGGGTTACAGATCAAATCTATATGCTTACACCGGATGAAGGGACGGTGGTTCTGATCATGGATGCGCCCGGCCCCTATCCCCGGGGACTCGCATGGGACGGGGAATCGCTCTGGTGCGCTGATTACCAGGATAATTTCATCTATCGTCTGGAAATCCCTGATGCCCGGCATTATAAAAAAACAGACGAGAAGATTGAGTATGTAGAATACACCCATGAACTGAGAAATTATGGGCCTGATACGGTCCGGAGCCTCGATATCTACCTCGCTGTACCCGGACAGAGGGACAACCAGGAAATTCTGGAAGGCCCCGTATTTTCCCCGGAACCTCAGGAATTTTTAGTGGATCGCTGGGGACAGAAAGTCGCCCGCTTCCACTTCGATAACCTGGAGGCTCCCGGTGCGGCGAAAGTCACTTTCAAAGCCAGGGTGAAACTTTCAACAATCCGGTACTATATTTTCCCTGAAAAGGTGAAACCCCTGTCAGACATTCCGCCGGACATTCAAAAACTGTACTGCGGTGATCTCGACAAGTATATGCTCGATGACCCGTTTATTACCGCAAAGGTGAAAGAGCTGGCTGAAAAGGAAACCAATCCCTACTGGATTGCCCGCCGGCTGTATGATTATGTGATTTCCGCTGTAGAGTATGAGATGGTGGGAGGCTGGAACGTGGCGCCCATGGTCCTGAAACGGGGCACCGGGTCCTGTTCTGAATACACCTTTTCCCTCATCGCGCTCTGCAGAGCGGCCGGTGTTCCGGCCCGGTACGTGGGCTCCGTTGTCATCAGGGGAGAAGACGCGAGCCTTGACGAGGCATTTCACCGCTGGGTGGAAATCTATCTGCCGGGGTACGGCTGGGTGCCATTTGATGCCAATGCGGGAGACAGAGCACTGCCCGCGGAACAGGCCGCCGGCATCGGAGAGGTGGAAAACCGCTTTTTAATTACCACGGAAGGAGGCGGAGCTTCGGAATATCTTGAGTGGGGGTATAATTCCGGCCAGTCCTATACATGCAGCGGCCGTTGCAAGGTGCATCTTGAAAATATCGGCGAATGGAGACCGGCCGAACCGGCCCCGGCGGAAGGAAAATAAGATATGTGGTGGATGAAAAAAGACCGGACTTTCCATAAAAAAAGGCGGGGATAACTGTTTCACCGGAAAGGTTGCCAGCGATATCGCCGGCGGCGATCTGATGGTCTGAAAAGGAATGCAGATGTTTAGACCGGGCTATCTGGAATTATATGAGAAGGGCATACTTGCGGAACGGGCCGGCCGGACCTGGAAAAGCCTTGATGCATGCCGGATCTGCCCGCGGGACTGCGGGGCGAACCGGGCCGGGGGTGAGACCGGATTCTGCAGCGCAGGCAAGTTACCGGAGATCTCCAGTTATGGTCCGCACTTCGGAGAAGAGAGCCCCCTGGTGGGAAGGCACGGTTCGGGGACCATTTTTTTTTCACACTGCAATCTAAAATGCGCTTTCTGCCAGAATTTCGATATCAGCCATCTTCCGGACGGCCGGCCTTACAAGATCGATGCACTCGTCCGGATGATGCTCCAGTTGCAGGATCGCGGGTGCCATAATATTAATTTTGTCACGCCGAGCCATTTCGTCCCCCAGATCCTTGCCGCCCTCATACCGGCGATTGAGGATGGATTGCATGTGCCCCTGGTTTACAATACAGGCAGCTATGACACGGTGGAGACGCTTCGTCTGCTGGAAAACGTGTTCGATATCTATATGCCTGACCTGAAATTCATGGACAGCACTATTGCGGATCGCTATATGGAAGCGCCGGATTATCCGGATGTTGCCGGAAAAGCACTCCGGGAAATGCACAGGCAGGTAGGAGATCTGATTATAAACAAACAGGGGATCGCCGAACGCGGCCTCCTCGTCAGACATCTGGTCATGCCTGAAAACCAGGCCGGCAGCCGGGAGGCCATGCGGTTTCTGGCGAAAGAAATCTCCAGAGACACCTATGTCAACGTAATGAATCAATATCGTCCCTGCGGAAATATTACCGGGGATGATCCTGCCAGCAGGCCCATCACGAGGGAGGAATTTAAAAAAGCGGTTCAGGCCGCTCTGGATGCCGGAATCACGAGGCTTGACGAAAGAAAGTTTTTTCTATTCAGAGACCTCTAATGCTGCGGGGAACACATCATGAACATTATACTCACCGGTGAAACAGCGTCGGGAAAAACAACGGCCTGCCTTAAACTGGCCGCGCTTCTGAAAGGACACAACATCACAACCGGTGGTATTATCTGCGAAAACGACAGGATCAAAGACCTTGCGGGTGCTTCAAGAAAATTTTACTTCCCCGCCGGCACAGCAGGAACCGTTTCCGTGGGGCGATACCATATCAAACAGTCCGCTCTCGCTTTCGGATCCAGAGCGATCGAAAGTGCCTGTAAAGGAGCCCGCGTTATTTTTATCGATGAATTCGGGAGGCTTGAATACAACAAGGAAGGATTTTACAGGGCGGTTACCGGAGCGCTGGCCACCGGTCGTTCCCTGGTTGTGGTCAGAAAAAGTATTCTTGCCCCTTTCCGGTTGCTTTTCCCGCAGTACCGGTTCGCAACTTTTACATTAACCCCTGCCAACAGAAACAGCATCCACGAAGAGATTTTTGCCCGGGTATAACAAATGGGGGGACGTCCGTAAATAAGTAACTAACTTAACATGATGACAAAAAGAAAATGGGGGTCAGTCCGATAAATATAGAGAATACTACAATTAACGGACTGACCCCCATTTTTTTATAGATTAAGTTAGTTACTTATTTACGGACGTCCCCTCGCCTGCGCGCCTGACCCGTTTAATCACGACAGGGATCACAGGCATATCCCTGGCGTCGGTCTTCACGCTACCTATCTGCTTTACGATATCCATCCCTTCGATGACCCGCCCGAAGGCTACATATCCATAACCCTGGATTGTGTCATCCCGGTGATCCAGGTAATAATTGTCCCGCATGTTGATAAAAAACTGGGAGGTGGCGCTGTGAATTTCCCGGGTCCTGGCCATCACGATTGTGCCGGCATCGTTCTTTAATCCCGCAGAAGCCTCATTCACGATCGGCTCATGGTTTTTCTTCGGCTTCATATCCATTGTGAGACCACCACCCTGGATCAGAGACTCCCGTATGATTCGATGGAACAGGGTCCCGTCATAGAACTTTTCATCCACATAGCGCAGAAAATTTTTCACGGTGACAGGCGCTTCGCTCCGCCACAGCTCAATTTTTATGGTTCCCAGCGTGGTTTCCATGACCACCACCGGATTTGCTTCACCCGATTCTCCTTGCCCAGCCGCATGGATTGCCGAAAAAGCAAATAAAAACGAAGCAATAATCAAATAAACAGTGAACGTCCCGATATGCATATTCTTCCTCTCCTGAATATAGGATGCAACTTCTATTGTCCCGTGCCGGAGGATATTCCCGGCGCTGTAGCCCTGTAAATCTATTCCATTACACTATTTCCATGAGCTGGATTTCAAAAGTCAGATCTTTTCCGGCCAGAGGATGGTTGGCATCCAGGGTCACTTTTGTATCGGAGAGTCCGATCACCCTGACTATGATGACTTCATCATCATCCTGGCGTACCTGCAATCTCAAACCGAGTGTCAGTTCTACATCGTCCGGAAATAGATTTTTGTCAACTTCCTGGACGAGTTCTTCCCGGTGTGTGCCGTAAGCATTGTCCGCCGGAATTTTAGTGACTTTTGATTCTCCCGGAGCCATTCCGACAACCGCTTCCTCAAAGCCCGGAATGACCTGGTTTTCCCCGATGATAAACTGGAGGGGTTCTCGATTTTCTGATGTATCGAACACGAAATCGTCTTCAAGTTTTCCCGTATAGTTTACCTTTACGGTGTCGCCATTTTTCGCCTGTGCCATTCACCTCTCCTTTTCTATTGATCGTGCTTACAATCCCGGAACATGTTTCAGCAGGATTTCAAAATTGCCGGGACGTCGAACGCATCAAAAACACTGAGTCGTCGAAAACATGCTCCCTGCTTGCAACTGAAGGCTGCACGCAACAGGCAATAATGAAAATGTCAAAGGCGGTCCCCTATCGAACAGAATCTCTTCAATAAGGCCGCCGGTGCAAGTTTACTTTAAATGGATAAAATGCGCAAGGTAGATTCAAGCCGTGTCAA
>Ga0209013_10005369_pt1 | contig 11048 bp, 3 predicted proteins | sample Cruoilmetagenom2_FD_187291 | JGI IMG/M metagenome (GOLD analysis project Ga0209013, IMG submission 187291) | Oil polluted marine microbial communities from Coal Oil Point, Santa Barbara, California, USA - Sample 2 (SPAdes) (version 2) | ecosystem: Environmental > Aquatic > Marine > Oil seeps ...
TAAAGGGAGTCTGGTTTTTCTGGAGGGACGACTTCAAATTGACTCATATGAGGAAAATGGCAGCACCCGGTATTTCACAAAGGTAGTCACTTCCCAGATGCAAATGCTGGAACCTAAAAACACTGAGCCAAATTAATTTCATAGATCCAAATAAAATTAGAAGTACAAGACACCCGGGGCAAGCCTTACCCGGGTGTTTTGACTGAAAGGCCATCAACGAGAGGATTTTCAGAGTGAGCGGTTATAATTTCCTTATCTACCAGGTCTATGCCATATCAAGTAAGAATTTGAAAAAGGAAACTGACCTATGATTTCCACTCAGAAGAAAAAAACCACCCTTATCATTGCGGGAATGATCCTTTTGATGGGGTTGATCAGTTTATCCTGTAATCTCCCCGCGGGTCTAGAGGAAAAAATTTTTGGCTCGGGGAGAACAACAGATCCCACACCAATACCGACTAATACACCGCAGCCATTACCGCCAACGATCGTTGAATCAGATCCTCCAGTGGGATCAACCATTCCTCTCCAGGGAGATATCATTCTTTATTTTAATCAACCCATGGATCAGGATTCTGTCATTAGGGCCTTGTCATATGATCCTGGAATAGAAACTATGTATTCTTGGCTTGATCCAGCGACCTTGAAAATCCAGCTAGGTCAGAAACTGGAACCCAATACAAAACTGGTGCTTAATCTAGATACTACTGCCAGGGCAGCCAATGAATTGACCCTGACCATGATTGCCAACTTGGATTACTACACACCTGACTGGCTCAAATCAGTCACACTTTTGCCATCTCCAGGAGGGATAGAGATCGACCCTGAATCCGCCATAGTTGTCGCTTTTAACCAGCCAGTTGTACCGCTGGGAGATTTCCAACACGAGGAACCCACAGCCTTGACCCTCAGTCCACCCGTGCCCGGGAAAGGAAAATGGATCAATACCAGCACCTATCAATTTTCTCCCGATCCGGGCCTTGCAGGAGGCACAACCTATCAGATAACACTTTCGAGAAATTTAACCAGCCTGGCTGGTGCGGCACTAGATCCAGAAATCAATCAAACCTGGTCGTTTTCCACGGCTTATCCACAAATGTTATCCTGGGAACCCTTCAATGGAGAAATTGGAGTCCCTCTGGATACGGAGATCGAAATGAAATTTAATCAGGCAATGGATCCTGATAGCGTTGCTGAAAACTTCTCCCTGATTGACGGCAACGGCCAACTGATAACTGGGGAGATGGAATGGGATGAGGAGATACGAGAGTTTGTATTTATCCCCGACCAGATTTTTTCACGAGCTACTGCATATGCCGGTATCCTTCCGGGAGAAGTGCTATCTGCGGGGGGCACCCCACTTCAGTTGGATACAACTTTTGATTTCCAGACCACCGGTGAATTCCAGTATCTAGGAACCCCCGGCGGGCAGAACTACACAACCTCGATTTATGAAGGGGTGACTTTATATTTCAACAACACGGTGGATTTGGACACAGTAGACGATAATATTAAGATCATTCCTGAAATTACTAATTTAAGGCCTTCAACCGGGGAATCAGGGAATGTGCTAAACCTGTATGGGGACTTCGAACCGCTCACCAACTACAGACTAATCATTAGAGAATCCCTGGCGGATGAATGGGGCAGTATATTGGGCAATGTCCAGGCGGTCAACTTTACTACCGAGCCGCTGCCGCCTAACTTGACAATTACCCAGGGCAACAACATCCTTTTCCTAACAGGAACAGAAAATGCGATCCCGGCCCAGGGCACAAATCTACACCAGGTGTCTGTCAATGTGGGTACTCTGCCATTAGATATACTCCCAGACTTGTTCGGCTATGGTCTTTATGAGACCCTGGAAGATTATTACCCGACCGATGCTCAGCTTTGGATCCACCAAGCCAGAGTAGCCGGGGATGATAAATATACCGTCAACCTTCCGTTAAACCAATCAGGAAATGCCCTGGCACCAGGTTTATACCGTTATCAGGTTTATTCTCAGGATCTGCCTTATAACCCGTCCCCTTATTTGCTCGCGGTCAGCAACATTCATTTAACAATGAAAACCAGCCCGGAAAATCTCTTGATCTGGGCAGTTGATCTGCGGTCCGGAGGAGTTGTGCCAGATGCCGAAGTTAAGGTCTATAATACCGGCGGAGAGGTCTTATTCTCAGGAAATACTGATCAGGATGGTGTCTTCCAGGCAGATTTCTTACATGCCTTTGATCTTTATAATAATGTTTTTTATGCCATAACGGGTGAAGCCGGCCAGGATGATTTTGGCATCACGGCCAGTAATTGGGGTTTTGGATCAGAACCCTATGAATTTGGGTTGAGATCTGATTATGGTGCGCCAAAACCACAAACCTATATCTACACGGATCGACCAATTTATCAGCCGGGACAGACAGTGTATTACCGGCTTATCCACCGAGATCGAGATGGTGGCGGATACATATTAACTGATCAACAATCCATCCCTTTGACGATCCATCTGCACGGCAAAGAGGAAAATACCATCAATTTGCCTTTATCTGAATACGGCACTGCCCAGGGAGAGATCCAGCTATCATCTCATGCAGAACCAGGCTATTATAGGTTAGAGACAGAAACTGGAATGGTGTATTTTCAGGTTGCGAACTATAGGAAACCAGAGATCGAACTGGAACTTAATATGAACCAGGAAGAAACCCTGGTCGGAGATGAATTCAAGGCAGAATTGGACGCGCGATATTATTTTGACGCACCGGCCAGCGATGTCCAGTTGGACTGGACTTTGAGAGCGGAGCCAACTAGCTTTAGAATTCCTGGTTACCAGGTTGGAGTACTAGGAAGCAACTGGTTTGTTTATCCAGGCACGTATTATTCTTCTATCTGGGGAACCCGCGTAGATTCTGGAGAAGATCAGACCAACACCAAAGGTGAATGGACTATTCAGCAAATTCTGACCAATATCGATATCTACGATAGAGAAGTCACGCTACCGGCAAACTATTCCCTTGAAGTAACTGCCCAGGACGAAACCGGATTCCAGGTTACTAACCGATCAGAGATACTGGTTCACCCCAGCGATTTTTATATCGGAGTCAAACCTTCTGCCTGGGTAACCGTTACAGACCAGGCGGTGGATTTTGAGATTCTGGCAGTGGATTGGGAGAAAGAACCTGATGGGATCAAGACCCTGTCAGCTGAATTTTATAAAGTCGTCTGGCAGTATGAAATTGGCGAGATCGGGGAAATAGACTATGTCCGCGAAAAAGAACTCGTTGCCGAACAGAGTTTCAGTACAAACCAGGGTGGGAAAGCCGAATTAACTTTTTCCCCAGCGGAACCAGGAACATACCAGCTGGATATTTTTGGCGACGGAGCCCGGACTGAAGTAACTCTCTGGGTTGGCGGTCCAGGCAGTTCTATCTGGCCTACCCAGACTAACCAAAAGATAACCCTGATTGCTGACCAGGACACATACCAACCAGGCGACGAAGCGACAATCTTCATCCCCAACCCCTTCCCAGATGGTGCTCAGGCACTGGTGACTGTCGAACGCCAAAAAGTGATTTCATATGAAACTTTTTCGATCACTTCTTCAGGGCAGGAAGTCACCATCCCGCTTAGTGAAACAGATACACCAAATATTTACCTCGCGGTTACATTAATAGGCCAGGATTCTGAAGGAATCAGCAGTTTCCGGCAGGGATATATTAACCTTCTGGTGAAACCAGTCAATCAACTGCTTCAGGTAGAAGTGATTGGTGAACCAGAGCGACTTGGCCCAGGAGAGGAAGTTCAGTTTACTCTTCGGGTTACGGATCCGGACGGAGAACCAATGGAAGGGGAATTCTCTTTGGCAGTGGTTGATAAAGCTGTCCTGGCACTAACAGAACCCAATTCCCCCCAGATCGATGAGGTTTTTTATGGCATTCAGCCCATTGCGGTCCGAATGGGTCTCCCTTTGGGGATGCATGCAGGTAGATTGGTTTTGGTGCCTGGAGGTATGGGGGGTGGCGGTGGCGCGGCAGATTATTCTTTACGGGATCAGTTTGAGGATACAGGATACTGGCAGGCGGATATAGTTACCGATGAAGATGGTTTGGCACAGGTAGTATTTAACTTGCCGGACAATCTTACAACCTGGCAGGCTGACGCTCGGGGTATTACAAAGCAAACACAAGTTGGAGAAGCTACAACAGAAGTTGTAACAACGAAGGACCTGTTGATTCGCCCTGTGACTCCGCGCTTCTTGGTGGCAGGAGATCACCTGGCTTTGGCCGCAGTAATTCACAATAATACGACAATAGAACTAACGACAGATGTGTCCCTCCAAGGTTCAGGTATTCAATTGGACAATCTGGATTTTTCAACTCAGACAGTGGAAATTCCCGCTGAAGGAAGGGTTCGAGTTGAATGGTGGGGTACTGTGGAAAATGTAGATGAAGTTGATCTGGTATTTGTTGCTGATGCAGATCACTACCAGGACGCAGTGAAACCCTACCAGGGACCACTGCCTGTTCTGAGGTATATCACTCCCTACAGCTATTCCACATCTGGTGTATTGGATCATGCTGGTCAGAAACTGGAGATAGTCTCACTGCCTAGAAGTTACGACCCAACTAATGGATCTCTTGATATTGAGTTGTCACCATCTTTGGCCGCAGCTGTCCTCAAAGCGCTGGACGCGCTGGAAGAGGATCAGGACTACTCCATAATAGCACAAATGTTCCACTTCTTACCCAATGCCATTACTTACCAGGCTTTGCAGGAATTGGGAGTGGATTACCCGCAATTGGATAGCCGCTTGGAAATATTGATCCCTGAGACCCTAGATGTATTGGATGCAGCACAAAACGAAGATGGAGGTTGGGGATGGTGGCAGGGCGGAGCAAGTGACCCCGAAATCAGTTCCTATATTCTTTTTGGTTTGATCAAATCCCAGGAAGCAGGTGTGTTTGTAGAAGACCTGATGATTCAACAAGCCCGAGGATACCTGTTAGCAACTTTGCCAGCCTTGGATATGTTATCTGAGCCGTGGCAATATAACCTGCTCGCACTCAGATATTTTTCATTGACTGAGGCTGGGACAGACGTCAGTTCAGGGATGCAAGCCCTGGCTTCATTAAGCAGCCAGCTTGATCCTGGCAATCAGGCACTGTTAGCGATGGCTCTGGAGAAATGGCAGCCCGGGAACGATTTAACCCGTTCCTTGTTATCCAATTTGGCTGGAACCGGGATACGGACAGCCACCGGAATCCATTGGGAAAATGGCGAGAACCGCTGGTCCTGGATGAACAATACAACAACTACAACAGCAATAGTTACCTATGCCATGGCACGAGTGGAAGAATCACCCGAGATACTTCCGGAAGCAGTCCGCTACCTGGTATCAACGCAGACTCAGGAGGGTGATTGGTGGTCAGCTTATGAAACAGGTTGGTCTGTCCTGGCATTGAATGAGGTTCTGAGAAAAAGCGATGAGTTGGTCAGTGAATATGAATTTTCAAGTACGGTAAATGGGAGAGAGCTGATCAGTGGACAGGCAGAAGGATCAAGTCAGTTGGAAGCTGCTTTTGCTTCAATACCAGTGGAGGATCTGTATTCTGAAGAACCCAATGCCCTGGTGATTAATCGCTCTGAAGGCAGTGGGATATTGTATTACAGGTCCCATTTACGTGTTTTCCGACCAGCAGAGGACGTCCAACCATATGGGCACGGCCTGAGTATTTCCAGAGTTTATGCCGACCTATCTGATCCAGAAAGTGTTAATTTCACACAGAAAGGTGAAGTCGGTCAACTTATCCAGGTTCAGCTGACGTTGGTTTTGGAAAATGATTCCTATTACTTGATGGTTGAGGATCAGATTCCGGCCGGGGCCGAGATCCTTGATACCAGGTTAAATACCTCCCGCCAGGATATGGAGGAGTATCAAGCAGCCGCACCGTTTAAAAACGGTTGGGGTTGGTGGTATTTTAATAGACCTCTTGTGTTAGATGATCGCGTTACCTGGGCGGCAAATTTCTTACCGGCTGGTACATATCAATTAACCTACACAATTTCTTTAGCACATCCTGGTGAATACCAGGTGTTGCCGGCCCGGGCCTGGCAGGTTTACTTCCCTGAAGTCCAGGCTATCAGCGCGGGAGAGAAATTTGTTATCGAAACTGGTAATTAAAGGGCGTAACTTTTTTTCAACGGGATACGTTTAGATAACAGAAACCCCGTACCTTTAAAATCCAAATTGGAACCAGTTGGTGTTAAAGATTACCTGGCAGGTGAGGGCGACAAAGACGATCAGCAGGATAAACCCGCATCCACATCCAGTGCAGGATGCGCCCTTGCCAAAACCAAAAGTATCTTGAAGCCAATCAAATAGCACGTCCAGCATCAAGAGTTTGAATAAACCGGTAAGACAGCCCTGCCCCTTGTTCACAAAGTACTCCTTATTTGACTATTCAACGATATATACGATTCCAAAAGATATTAGTTGCAAGAATTTTTATTGACAAAGAGGAAGACGGTGTTTACACTCAATACTAGTAAATATTCCGCAAGTTGAACTGAACTCATTATGACTTTCATTGGTGCCCTGGGGGAATGTTGAGCTGAATTTTACTGATCACTTATTATCTGTTTCAATTCACTAAAGAATGTACTGAGGAGGTGTCTTGTGTCATTGAAGAAGTCACTCAAATATATATTACCCATGATATTGGTTTCCTTGCTGATATCTAGCTGCGGCGGAACAGCCAGCGGCACCTATGTTTGGATCGATGTGCCGGTAGATGGCCTATCCTATCCTGATGTGCAGCCGGTTAATGTGGAAGGCCATGCTGCAGGAAGAGATGGAATAAACCGAGTTGAATTATTCGTGGATGGCAATCTTTGGACAACCATCGATGACCCTCCAACAGATGATGAGCTGGCCAGCTTCGAGGCGGAATGGCTGCCCCCTGGTCCTGGATCCTATACCATCCATGCGGTTGCATATGGGCCGGATGGCGCGCCGAGCGAATATGACGAAACCAGGATCACGCTTGGCATGGAGACACCAACTCCGGTGGTTGAGGCTGTCCCTCTTATACCTATTACTCCTACTCTCACAGATACCCCCACACTCGTTCCTGCCCCAGTGGCTAATGTGACTTTCTGGGCAGATCCAGAGACGATTGACGCAGGAAACTGCACGAATATAAGCTGGCAGGCGGAGAATGTCAAGAGCCTGGTATTTGGTGGCGTGGAGCAGGAAATGGAAGGTGTCTTCAATGCATGCTTATGCAAAAACGAGACCTATACTTTGACAGTGACTAATTTGGATGATTCAGTTGAGAAACTCAAAGCGAATATTAATGTGGTCGGCACCTGTGCGGACACAACACCTCCCCCGGCTCCGAATCCAGGCGCTCCAGGCAATGGAGCTTCCCTTACCTGTAGGTCATACCAGGACGTAGGCTGGGGAGTAGTGAGTGATGAAAGTGGCATCAGTCAATACCAGCTTAAAGTTCAGAGACATTCAGGAGACAATAACTGGACCGATATCCCGGGCAGTGTTTTTTCTGGCATATCCGGAACTGCTAAGAATATTTCAGTGGAATGCGGCTGGTACTACCGCTGGCAAGTCCGAGCAGTGGATGGGGAGGGCAATGTAGGAGCCTGGTCAAATTGGTGGCAATTTGTTATCAACTTAAGTTGATATAAAGACCAATTCATTTAAAACGTTGAAAAATGCAAAACCTCCGGGAGGTTATGATGAACAAGAGTAAAAAACGCTGGCTGATCGTTCTGGGAGTTGTTTTCCTGATCGGGTTGATCCTGATCGTCCTGACCCTGGGTTGGTTCGCCATCCGGGGAAAGGCTTTTGACTCCCGGCCGTTGGTATTGATTCACGAACCAACATTTGATGACCAAGTCCAAGTAGGAGATGGTGTGATCATCCATGCTACAGCCAGGGAAGAAAACGGATTATCCCGGATCGAACTGTGGGTGAATGATGAACTGTTGGATTTCTTGGATGCAGAGGAATCCGATACGCTGAACTTGATGTTACTTTCCTCGTTTACACCCACCTATGAAGGGGAACACCAGATCATAGTCCGGGCGTTTTCAGCTGATGATATTTCTGGACAGTCCGCCATCCATATCTATGCCATCCCAGCCGGAGAAGGTAGCGCTGGAGAGCACACTGTTGTGGAAGGTGACACACTGGAATCCATAGCCGAAGAGTACGGCAGCACCCAGGATGAAATAGAGGAACTAAATCCCGGGATAGGAGATGGAGGCTTGGTGCCAGGGGAAGGAATCATCATCCCCGACGATGAACCGGAATCCGATGGCCCTCCTCCCCTGCCAGAAAGCGAAGGGGAAGCTCCTATGTGGAGTACAGGTCCCGCATTGGTGGATTCACCCTTTTCTATGTTTGATGTTATTCCTGGCTCAGATGGTATTCCTTACGATGAAGGGCCAGTTATCTTGCTTTTGGAAGTCCCCAGATTAACTACCGATATCATCTTAGACAGTTTGCATTGCTATGTAGGCCTGGCAGAAAGCTTGCCACAATGGTACCCCGACCGGGACCACAATCAGGCAACAGACGAATCGTTTGAAAGAATTCGGGGAGGCGCTTGGGATACCGAAGGTATCTTGTTGGGAGATGCTGCTCCAAGAATCACCTGGTTCGAAGATGAGGCACTGCCGGCCAATATTACCTGTGTGGGCGTGACAGGTAGAGGTGAAGAAACAGTGGATTTTGGTCGTCTTGAAATCGAAATACCGCCTGAGGAATGGAATGGAATCAGGCATCCCTATATGGTGATTGGTGAAGGCGGCCGACTGACCGCAGAAGTTCAGGTGTCAAGATTGATTGGATCATCAAGGTTCACACCAAAGACACCTGATCCGGAGATGATAATTCCGACAAATCTACGTTTATCTGAAGAAGCAGGACTATTTCTCTGGGATTACCCTGAGGATACGGGGATTATGGGGTTTGAGATATTTCTGAATGGCAATCAGATGTGGAGTGAGAGATACGATGAAAGAAGCACAGCGCTGCCTCCTGAGTGGTTCAATCCTCCTTGCGGAGAGACCTATATCTTTGGTGTGAGGGCTTACCGATGGGATTCGGAGGAGGATGACTATTTTGAATCTGGTACTGGAACAATCGATCTCACCCAACCCCCAGAAGGATGCAGGCGTCAGATCCAGGTCACATTTCTGAGCCTGGAAACCTTTAATCTCGGTGGTGATGGAAGCCACGAGGATCGGCATGGGGACGTAGGCCCGGTTTATGGCACTTTTGCTGCCAATAACGCCAGCGTCACATTTGATACAGGGCACTATGGTTCCGGAGCAGTATTGGATTTACCACACGGGTTTGAACATAATACACTCTACGATCTCACCGAGATGGCAGCTAACCCGGGGTGGGGGTTTAGAGGACCAAACAGTATCGTAGCTGATATGCGACCAGGACATTGGCTGAGAGTGGCCTTTTTCATAGAGGACAGGGACACCGGGCGATGCGTGCGTGGAGATGAACGGGGTTGTGATGATCATGTCTGCGGTGGTATTCATATCCCAATCACGGAGGGTATGTTCAATCTTGATGAAGTCAATACTTTTTCTATCAGGTCAAGCAATGAGCGTTGTCTGCTTACTTTTGAGACCCGGCCCGGACCAGAAAGCCCGGTGGGAGGGAGTGGCGAAGGCGCAGAGCCTCTGCCGTGGCTGGAAATTGAGGAGATGACCCTTGATGAGGATTCTGGTTTACTGAGTCTTGAAATAAAGAATTCAGGATCAGCGGCCTGGTCGGATCGGGTACTTCCGATAGGTTTAAGAACCAGAACCGGGCTCTTGCTCAACAACGTGAGGACAGATCCGCTGACCATTCCTGTTGGTGATACTGTAACTGTGGAACATCCGCATCTATTTGTTCCTCCACCTTTTGATTATTGTGTGATCCTTGATCCCAACGACGAGGTGATGGAGCTGCACGAAAGGTATGAAGTGCTAGCCCATCCAGTGGTATGTCAGGAGTTGCCAGATCTTACTATCCATGATGTCAGTTTCGTCACAAATCCATTAAATCGGATGCGGCTTGAAATTCAAAATGTTGGAGAAGGAGATCTGGAAAACAGGACATTGGAAATAGTAGTTCGTGGTGAAGATCATCGCGCCGAACTGTTCGATCGCCCCTCGATCCCTGACCTGACCATTGCGAGCGGGGAGACAATAGTGATAGATATTCCTATCACGGATAGATCAATCAGGGAGCAAATGGCTGCTGGATATTGGATATACATTAATTCAGATGGTTCAATTGTAGAGAGCAATACCGGGAATAATGATTACAATGTTGGTGAAGCGACGAGGCTTTCCACTGTTGTTACTCAAGTAGAAATTCCTAGAAATCTTCGGAGAGCAATTGACTATCATGTTCGTGGTTATATCAATAATGGAAGATTCAGGGGAGAACAGGTATTCAATTTTCACATCAGTGGGAATGATGTTGATTGGGATTGCGACCCCGTTGAAGGATGTTTTGAAGTGTTCCGACACGATGGATATGCTGATTATTCAGAAGATTGGTTTGATATCTATGGAGATCAGGAGCTTGTAGTCGTAGTTCAGTTTGATATCCCGAGGCTTTTAGGAGATGATGTTAGAACTCGATCTATATATGAATCCCCGACCTGGAATGCGGGATATTTCGACCTGGTTGATGGAAGTTGCCATCAGGATTATAGCCGGGTTGTAGGCCACAACAGGTTTGTAGTTCTCGATGCAGATGGCGAGGAATGGGGTTTAACGCTTGATCTCTGTCGGGAGAACTTCTATGACTCTGAAGACGAGTAAGATATGAGTGTCCAGGAGATTTTGAAATTGAGTTCAAATCTCAAGACCAGGTGGATGATCATTCTCTACCTGGTTCTGGCTTTCTTCTCAATCCCGCACCTGATCGATGATTTTCTCTTTGATATCCCGGCAGAATTTGGCCTCTCAGTTCATTTAACTCAATTTCTGGCCGGAGTATTTATCCTGATCTACCTGGG
>Ga0209013_10005370_pt1 | contig 11047 bp, 7 predicted proteins | sample Cruoilmetagenom2_FD_187291 | JGI IMG/M metagenome (GOLD analysis project Ga0209013, IMG submission 187291) | Oil polluted marine microbial communities from Coal Oil Point, Santa Barbara, California, USA - Sample 2 (SPAdes) (version 2) | ecosystem: Environmental > Aquatic > Marine > Oil seeps ...
CATAAAAGTTTGAGCAGCTAATCCAGCACTTTTATGAGCGACAATTCTCATATCACTTTTTCTACCCTGTCGATAAATAGGTCTGAACAGGCCTATTATCCAATAAACAATATATTTGAACCAACCAAATATTCCAAGAAAGTCAAAGTATGTAATTGGAATAAGTTTGTTATAATAAGTGCTTGCAAATTTTTCTCTTCGATTATAATCTTTTGGATCCTTTCCTCCTGCAACTTTATTAATATAATCTAAATTGGCTTTAGCTCGTTTACGCCAAAGGTCTTTTCGAACAACAATAACTACCATTTGTTGAGCAGTTTCTGCAGCACTTTGATCAAAGCAATAGTTTGAAAGCTTCTTTAATTTAACTGAGGATGTAACATGATAAAACTCCCATAGTTGCATATTACTACTATTGGGGGCTAGAGTAGCCTGTTCAATACATTCTTTTACAATTTTAGAATCAATAGGTTTGTTTGGATCATATTTACGAACAGATCTGCGTTGATTAACTACTTGTGTAAAGTCCATTATTTGATGATTTTTTTAGAAAATTAAATCTACAAAAAAAAAGAGTAACCTTGGTTACTCTTTTTTTAATCAAAAATAAATTTATAAAATCACTTTAAAAATCCAATAATCAATCTCATAAAATATTTTCAAATTTATGAGGCAATTTTCTCCATTCTTTCTTTACTAAAAACTATGATATTTTGAATATCTAAATCGTCAACTTCTTTTTTCTTATCGGCAAATTTTAAAAATTCCGGATAGACATTATCTAATTCAATTTTAGATAATTCAAATCCTATTTTTTTTGCTCTATAAGCTAATGCAGCCCTTCCGCTACGAGCAGTTAATACAATTGATGAATGGTCTACGCCTACATCATGAGGATTCATAATTTCGTAGGTTTCTCTATTCTTTATAACACCATCTTGATGAATTCCAGAGCTATGAGCAAAGGCGTTTTCACCAATAATCGCTTTATTTGGTTGAACAGAAATACCCATGTGATGTTGAACCATTTGACTTGTACTATATAATAATTGTGTGTTTATGTTGGTGTCTAAATTTAAATAAGGATGTTGTTTCATTATCATAACAACTTCTTCTAACGCCGTGTTTCCAGCTCTTTCACCAATACCGTTTATTGTACATTCTATCTGGCGAGCTCCATTTTGAATTCCTGCAATTGAATTAGCGGTTGCCATTCCTAAATCGTTATGACAATGGCATGATAACGTTACATTATCAATACCTTTTACATTTTCTTTTAAATATTTCATTTTAGCACCGTATTCTTCTGGTAAGCAATACCCTGTAGTGTCAGGAATATTTAAAACGGTTGCTCCTGATTTGATCACTTCTTCACAAATTCTAGCTAAAAATTCATTATCAGTTCTACCTGCATCTTCAGCATAGAATTCAACGTCTTCAACAAAAGTTTTAGCGTATTTTACAGCATCTTTTGCACGTTCAATAATTTTTTCGGGAGTAGAATTGAATTTAAACTTAATATGAGAATCAGAAGTACCAATTCCTGTATGAATTCTAGGTTTTACAGCATGTTTTAAGGCTTGTGCTGCTGCATCAATATCATTTTTATTTGCCCTTGTCAGTCCACAAACAGTTGCATTTTTTACTAATTTAGAAATTTCAACTACTGAATTAAAATCACCAGGACTAGATATTGGAAATCCAGCTTCAATTACATCTACTCCTAATAAATCTAATTGCTTGGCAATAATTAATTTTTGATCTGTATTCAACTTACAACCAGGGACTTGTTCTCCGTCTCTTAAGGTTGTGTCAAATATTTGGACTTGTTTTTTACTCATTATTAAATAATTTTTATCACTTTTGAATAATCAAAATTAAAAGATATTAGAGTTGTTTTTAATTTATATTTGGAATGTTTACTACATTCAAAATATTTTTAATAGTTTAAGACACACATTAACAGTTAGTTAATATTATATTTTTACGATGTCTATGGAAAAAAATGACACACTTTTTTTATTAGTAAAGTCATTGATGAAGTCTGAAAAAAGACAATTCAAATTATATGCTGGCAGGCTAGGGGGTAACTCCGAAAAAAATTTCATGGCTTTGTTTAATGTTTTAGATAAAATGGAAGATTTTGATGAAAAAATAATCCTTCAGAAAACCAATATCAAAAAACAACAACTTTCAAATTCAAAAGCACATTTGTATAAACAAATTTTGGTGAGTTTAAAATTAAACCCATTTCATAAAAATATTAAAACGCAAATTAGAGAGCAGCTTGATTTTGCAACTATTTTATACAACAAAGGGTTGCATAAACAAAGTTTAAAAATTTTGGATAAAGTTAAGAATATTGCTTTATTAAATAATGAAAACAATCTTGCTTTTGAAATTGTAGAATTTGAAAAAATCATTGAATCTCAATACATTACTCGTAGTATGAGTTCAAGAGCAGATGATTTGATTAACCAGTCAAAAGAGTTAAGTAATAAAACAGTTCTGTTAAGTAAATTTTCGAATTTATCATTAAAACTATATAGCTTATTGCTAAGAAAAGGGTATGTAAAAACGAGTGAGGATTTTGATCAAATCAAAATAATATTTGACAAAAGTTTACCAGCTTATGATATTTCTAGATTAGGTTTAAAAGAAAAACTTTTTTTATATAAAGCATATTTATGGTATAGTTTAATAACCCAAGATTTTGTTTTAAGTTATAAATATGCCCAAAAATGGGTAGATTTATTTCATTATAATCCTGTAATGAAAAAGAATAATCCTGTTTTTTATTTAAAAGGAATTAACTACTTATTGGAATCTTTATTTTTAATACAGCATGTCACTAAATTTAAATCAACATTACATTATTTAGAAGAAGAAATAGAACAACATAATTTCTTTTTAAATGAGAATACAGAGTCTCTTGCCTTTTTATATTTGTATTTAAACAAAATAAATTTATTTTTTCTTGAAGGTAACTTTAATGAAGGAATTAATTTAATTCCCGAGGTTTTAGATGAAATTGAAAACTTTAAATATAAAATAGATGAATATCACATCATGGTATTTTACTATAAGTTTGCAAGTTTGCATTTTGGAGCCGGACAGTATGAGGAATGTATTTTTTATTTAGAAAAAATAATTAAGAATAAAGGCTTAAAAATGCGTGAAGATTTACTTTGTTATTCAAGAATATTAAATTTAGTAGCACATTATGAAGCCGGGTTAGATCAAAATTTAGATACTTTAATAAGATCGACTTATAAATTTTTGATTAAAATGGACGAATTGCATTTGGTACAAAAAAAATTCATCAATTTTTTACGAAATTTAAGCAATATATACCCTCATCAGTTAAAAAATGCGTTTATTGATTTGCATGATGAATTAAAAGTGTTTGAGAGTCATCCATATGAGAAAAGATCGTTTATGTATTTAGATATGATTTCATGGTTGGAAAGTAAAATTAATAGCGTACCAGTTGAATCAATTATAAAACGAAAAGCATTGAATAAGTATAAATAGTTTATTTATATTTGACACCTGATTAATTTCGCATTAATGAAACAAATTAATTTAAATACAAATATTGTTATTCAACTTATTATTTCTAATAGGAAAGAATAGGAAGCTGTATAATGTAAAATAGTTTATGAAAACCTTCCTTTTTTTTGGAAGGTTTTTTTATTTAAACTTTGTAAATAGGAAGAGATAAAAATCATTAAATCAATAATATAGGTTGCTTTTTAAGCAATTGAATATTGTAATAAACTGATATTAAATAATAACTTGACTTGAATGCTTTATATTTTTGAAGATTATCTGATAAATAAAACAGTAAAAATTAAAAAAGCATAGGTTCAAATAACGATTAATGTTGATGAATAATTTAAATAAACATAGTAAACGATTAACTCAAGATGAAACTCAACCAGCTGCTCAAGCAATGTTGTATGCTGTTGGTTTATCTGATGATGATATGAATAAGCCACAAATTGGTATTGCAAGTACTGGTTACGATGGCAACCCTTGTAATATGCATTTGAATAAATTGGCGTATCAAATCAAGGAACAAGTAAATAAAATTGAGCAAGTAGGATTGGTTTTTAATACTATAGGTGTTAGTGATGGAATTTCAATGGGAACTTCAGGTATGAATTATTCATTGCCGTCACGAGACATTATTGCTGACTCAATGGAAACTGTTGTAAATGCTCAAAGCTACGACGCTTTAGTTCCAGTTGTTGGTTGCGATAAAAATATGCCGGGGTCCGTTATGGCTATGTTGAGATTAAATCGTCCAAGTATTATGGTTTACGGAGGAACAATTGCTTCTGGTTGCCACAATGGTGAGAAATTAAATATAGTTTCTGCTTTTGAAGCTTTAGGGAAAAAAGTTGCAGGAACAATTGATGCCGCTGAATACAAAAGTATTATTAAAAAGGCTTGCCCTGGTCCTGGAGCATGTGGAGGTATGTATACGGCAAATACAATGGCATCTGCAATTGAAGCTTTAGGTTTTTCATTACCCTATAATTCATCACTTCCCGCAGAAAACCCTTTAAAAGATGAGGAAGCAAATAGAACTGCTAATGCAATAAAAAATCTGTTAAAATTAGATTTAAAACCTTTAGACATCATCACCAAAAAATCACTTGAAAATGCAATAACAGTTGTAAATGCATTAGGTGGTTCAACCAATGCCGTTTTACATTTTTTAGCAATTGCACATGCAGCTGATATAGAATTCACTTTAGATGATTTCCAAAAGGTAAGTGACCGTACTCCGGTTATTGGAGATTTAAAACCAAGTGGTAAATATTTAATGGAAGATGTTCATGATATTGGAGGTACGCCTGCAGTGATGAAATATCTATTAGAAAAAGGATTGATTTATGGTGAGTGTATGACCGTTACCGGAAAAACGATTGCTGAAAATTTAAAAGATGTTCGAGCTTTAGAATTTGAACAAGATGTAATTCATCCGTCCGAAGAGGCTCTAAAACAAACGGGAAATATACAGATTATGTTTGGGAACCTTGCTCAAGAGGGAGGTGTTGCTAAAATAAGTGGTTATGAAGGAAATTTATTCGAAGGCCCTGCCATTGTTTTTAATAGTGAAGATGAAGCAAATAAAGGAATAAGTGAAGGAAAAGCTAAAAAAGGAGATGTAATTGTTATTCGTTATGTAGGTCCAAAAGGAGGTCCTGGAATGCCAGAAATGCTGAAGCCAACGTCGATGATAATGGGTGCTGGTTTGGGAAAATCAGTTGCCTTAATTACGGATGGTAGATTTTCAGGAGGTACACATGGTTTTGTTGTTGGTCACATCACTCCAGAAGCGCAAACAGGAGGTTTAATAGGCTTAGTAGAAGATGGAGATATTATTAGAATTGATGCAGGTATCAATCAGATTAGTGTTGATTTGACAAATGAAGAAATAGCAAAAAGAAAATCAAAATGGGTAGAGCCAGCACCAAAACATAAAAAAGGAATTTTATACAAATATGCAAAAATGGTTGCCTCAGCTTCTGAAGGTTGTGTAACCGATATGTTTTAAAAGGAATAAAGAGTACGTAGTTTAGAAATAAGAAATTAATTTTTTAAAATATGATTTTAACCATAAAATTAAAATTATGGAAACAGTAACAAAACAAAACCAAAAAGTGAATACTACTAAAAAGATAAAAATATCAGGAGCAGAAGCTGTAGTAAAAAGTTTGTTAGCTGAAGGAGCTGATTTAATTTATGGATATCCTGGTGGAGCCATAATGCCAGTTTATGACGAGTTTTATAAATATCAAAATGAATTACATCATGTATTAACACGCCATGAACAAGGAGCAATACATGCTGCACAGGGTTTTGCTAGAGTTACCGGTAAGGTTGGTGTTGCAATTGCAACTTCTGGTCCAGGCGCAACTAATTTGATTACAGGTGTTGCAGATGCTCAAATTGATTCAACACCTTTGGTTTGTATTACAGGTCAAGTAGGTTCTCACCTTTTAGGAAGTGATGCATTTCAGGAAACAGATATTATAAGTATTTCGACACCAGTCACCAAATGGAATTATCAAATCACAAAAGCCTCAGAGATACCAGAAATACTAGCAAAAGCCTTTTATATTGCAAAATCTGGTCGTCCAGGCCCTGTTCTGATTGATATTACAAAAGATGCACAATTTGGTGAGTTGGATTTCACTTACAAGAAGTGTAAAAAAATCAGAAGTTATACACCTGTACCTCAAATAAATTTGTCTAAAATTGAGGAAGCTGCCGAATTGATTAATAATGCAAAAAAACCATTTGTCGTATTTGGTCAAGGAGTTACTTTAGGTGAAGCTGAAGAAGAATTTAAAGCTTTTATTGAAAAAGCTGAAATACCATCAGCATCTACTTTATTAGGCTTATCGGCTTTACCATCCGAACATAATTTACATGTGGGTATGGTAGGTATGCATGGTCATTACGCACCAAATGTTTTGACCAATTCTTGTGATGTGTTAATTGCTATTGGTATGAGGTTTGATGATCGAGTTACAGGAAATTTAGAAACTTATGCCAAACAAGCAAAAATAATTCATTTTGAAATTGACCCTGCAGAGGTAGATAAAAATGTGAAAACAGATGTTGCTGTTTTAGGAAATGTAAAAGATACTTTATCAGGTATTATTCCTTTCTTAAAGGAAAATAGACATGAATCTTGGTTACAAGAATTTAAAAAATTATACCAAATAGAATATAAAGAAGTAATTGACGGTCAATTAAATGCTAGCCATGAAGGTATAACCATGGCAGAAGTTATTGAGACTTTAAATGATAAAACCAATGGAGAAGCAGTTATAGTTTCAGATGTTGGTCAGCATCAAATGATAGCAAGCAGATTTGCCAATTTTAAATTACCAAAAAGCAAAATTACTTCAGGTGGCTTGGGTACTATGGGATTTGCTTTACCTGCATCTATTGGCGCTAAAATGGGAGCACCAAATAGAGAGGTTGTAGCAATTATTGGAGATGGAAGTATGCAAATGAATATACAAGAATTAGGTACTATTTTACAAACTAAAGTGCCAGTAAAAATTATTATATTAAATAATGAGTTCTTAGGAATGGTACGTCAATGGCAAGAATTGTTTTTTGACAAACGCTATGCTTCAACAGTAATGACTAATCCTGATTTTATTAAAATTGCTGAGGGATATGGAATTAAAGCTACTAGAGTTAGTAAGCGTGAAAATCTATCTAGCGCTATTGAAGACATGATTGCATCAAAAGAATCTTATTTATTAGATGTTAATGTTGAAAAAGAAGGTAATGTTTTTCCAATGATTCCAACTGGAGCAACCGTTTCAGATGTTAGATTAAAATAAATTTATAATGCAAAAAGAAACTTATACTATATCCGTTTATTCTGAAAATAACTTAGGTTTATTAAACAGAATCTCGACTATATTTTTAAAAAGACATATAAATATTGAGAGTTTAACAGTATCAAATACTGAAATTGAAAATGTATCTCGATTTATTATTGTAGTTAATATGACCGAAGAAAATGTCAAAAAAATTCTGGGTCAAATAGAAAAGCAAATAGAAGTTATAAAAGCTTATTATCATACAAATGATGAGTCAATCTATATTCAGTCTGCATTATTTAAAATTAAATCAAATTTACTTTTTGATGAGCGACAAATACAAAATATAATCAAAAATAGTAATGCGCAAATTGTAACGGTTTCACCAGAGTTTTTTGTAATAGAAAAATCGGGAAGAAAAGAAGAAATTGAAATACTTTACAATAAATTATTACCTTTTGGTATAATGCAATTTGTACGATCGGGTAGAATATCAGTTACCAAAGACGAAATGAAAATATCAGAAATATTAAAAAAACAATTAAATTAAATAGTAAATAATGGCAAATTATTTTAACACACTTTCGCTAAGAGATCAATTAGCACAATTAGGAAAATGTAGGTTTATGGATCCATCTGAATTTGCTGATGGCGTAGAAGTTTTAAAAGGATTAAAAATTGCAATTGTTGGTTGTGGAGCACAAGGATTAAACCAAGGATTGAATATGAGAGATTCTGGATTAGATATTTCTTATGCTTTGAGAGAAGGTGCAATTACAGAAAAACGTCAATCCTATAAAAATGCAAGCGAAAACGGCTTTACAGTTGGAACTTACGAAGAGATTATTCCTTCAGCTGATATCGTGATAAATTTAACACCAGATAAGCAACATACTTCTGTAGTAAATGCAGTTATGCCTTTAATGAAAAAAGGAGCGACTTTATCTTACTCGCATGGTTTTAATATTGTGGAAGAAGGAATGCAAGTCCGTGAAGATTTAACTGTAATTATGGTTGCTCCTAAATCACCTGGTTCAGAAGTCCGTGAAGAGTATAAACGCGGATTTGGAGTACCAACATTAATAGCGGTTCATCCTGAAAACAACCCACTAGGTAAAGGGTTTGACCAAGCAAAAGCATACGCAGTTGCAACTGGTGGTGATAAGGCAGGGGTTTTAGATTCTTCATTTATTGCTGAAGTAAAATCTGACTTAATGGGTGAACAAACTATATTATGTGGTGTGTTACAAACTGGATCAATTTTAAGTTTTGATAAAATGGTTGAAAAAGGTATTGACCCTGCCTATGCTGCGAAATTAATTCAATATGGATGGGAAACAATTACCGAGGCGTTAAAACATGGCGGTATTACAAATATGATGGACCGTTTATCTAATCCTGCAAAGATTAAAGCTTTTGAATTATCAGAAGAATTAAAAGAAATTATGCGTCCTTTATTTCATAAACATATGGATGATATTATTTCAGGAGAATTTTCAAAAACTATGATGAAAGATTGGGATAATGATGATAAAGATTTATTAACCTGGCGGGCTGCAACTGGTGAAACAGCATTTGAAAAAACTAAAGTCACAGATAAAAACATTTCAGAGCAAGAATTTTTTGACAATGGAGTTTTAATGGTTGCATTTGTTAGAGCCGGAGTAGAATTGGCTTTTGAAACCATGACTGAAGCAGGAATTATTGAAGAATCGGCTTATTATGAATCTTTGCATGAAACACCATTAATTGCAAATACCATTGCAAGAAAAAAATTATATGAAATGAATGCAACAATTTCTGATACTGCTGAATACGGTTGTTATTTATTTGATCATGCATGTAAACCATTATTAAGTGATTTTATGAAAGAAATTGATGCGGAAGTAATTGGTAAAAAGTATGGAGAAGACAATGATAATGGTGTTGATAATCAAAAATTAATTGCGATTAATGAAGAGATTAGATTTCACCCAGTAGAAATTATTGGAGCTGAACTTAGAGAATCAATGACCTCTATGATTAATATATTATAATATTTGAAAAAGGAGTGACCTAAATATAAATTAATAGAATATTACCATCGGTTTCTTAAATGTGAAATCGGTGGTTTTTTTTATTAAATTTATAGCAACAATTCTCAGATTTATGGATAAAATGAATAAAATGATTTCATTAAAAAAAATTGAAAAAGCACAGCAAAATATCAAAGAATTGGTGAAACATACCCCTTTAATTAAAATGCTGAATTTTTCAGAAAAATACAATGCGTCCATCTATTTTAAACGTGAAGATCTGCAGAGAGTTCGTTCCTATAAAATAAGAGGGGCATTCAATAAAATTAAAGATTTAGTTGATCATAAACAGACAAAAACTGTTGTTTGTGCTAGTGCTGGTAATCATGCGCAAGGTGTGGCTCAGGTATGTCATTTTTTAAACATTCAAGGTGTTATTTTTATGCCTTCTACAACTCCACAACAAAAAATTAGACAGGTTGAAATGTTTGGAAAAGAAAATGTTGAAGTGAGATTAAATGGTGATACATTTGATGCCTGCTATGCTATTGCAAATGAATATTGTGAAGCAAACAAATTTAAATTTGTACATCCGTTTGATGATCCCAAAATAATTGAAGGACAAGGAACCGTTGCTCTAGAAATAATTAAAGATGCTAAACATAGTATAGATTATGTTTTTGTGCCGGTTGGCGGAGGAGGTTTAGCTTCTGGAGTAATTAGTGTTTTTAAAGAATTAAGTCCCAATACCAAAATAATTGGGGTTGAACCTGAAGGAGCTCCTTCTTTAAAAACCTCAATTAAAAATAATAAAAACACAAAACTCCAAAGTATTGATAAATTTGTAGATGGAGCAGCAGTTAAAAAAGTTGGTGACATTACATTTGATATTTGTTCTACATTTATAGATGATGTGATAACCATTCCGGAAGGGAAAATTTGTTCAACATTACTTAAATTGTATAATGAAAAAGCTATTGTTGTTGAACCAGCAGGAGCTTTATCAATAGCAGCTTTAGATTATTACAAAGAAAACATAAGAAGTAAAAATGTAGTTTGTGTTTTAAGTGGTGGTAATAATGATATTTCTCGTATGGAAGAAATTAAAGAAAGAGCCCTGTTGTTTGAAGGGTTAAAGCATTATTTTATTATTAATTTTCCGCAAAGGGCTGGAGCATTAAAAGAGTTTGTGGTTAAAGTTTTGGGAGAAAATGATGATATTACTTTTTTTGAATATACTAAAAAAAATAGCCGAGCAAGAAGCTCTGCCGTAGTTGGAATTGAATTAAAGAATAAAGAAGATTATGATCCAATGATAAAAAGAATGAAGCAACTTGGTTTTTTAGGAGAATACTTGAATGATAATCCGCAGCTTTTTCATTTTTTGATTTAGTTTTATTGACTTAATACTGTATTTTTGAATTACAATTAGTTTGTCAACTATAATTTTGAGAGACTATTTATCTAGATAAAAAGTATAAAAATATAGATCAGAAAGAGTTTGATAAATATTTCCATATTGTGATTCAAGATATTGATTAAAGAAAAATTGTAGTAGAACAAACATTTAATTTAAATGGAAAAATCTTCACCAATCACTTTTAAGTATATTATAAAAAGTTTTTTTAATGATTATAAAATCAAAACGATTAGAAATTAGATTTGTAAATA
>Ga0209013_10005371_pt1 | contig 11046 bp, 8 predicted proteins | sample Cruoilmetagenom2_FD_187291 | JGI IMG/M metagenome (GOLD analysis project Ga0209013, IMG submission 187291) | Oil polluted marine microbial communities from Coal Oil Point, Santa Barbara, California, USA - Sample 2 (SPAdes) (version 2) | ecosystem: Environmental > Aquatic > Marine > Oil seeps ...
TCGTGAGGATCGTCGAAGTGAGGGGCACGCGGTTCGTCGTCGAGCCGATCCCGCCGAACGTCGAATAGACACTCGAAGAACAAGCAAGCCGACTGACAGAAAGGGAAAGCAATGACTGCAGCAGCAGTAGTAGTCCTGGCCTTCATCCTGCTCCTCGTGATCTACGTGGCCCTGGCCATCAAGATCGTTCAGCAGCACGAACAGGGCCTGATCGAACGATTCGGCCGCTATCGCAAGACGGTGGGCCCGGGCTTCCACATGATCGTCCCGTTCATCGAGAAGATGAAGAAGATCGACATGCGGGAGCAGGTTGTCGACGTGCCCCCGCAGGAAGTCATCACGAAGGACAACGTGGTGGTCACCGTCGACGCCGTCGTCTACTACCAGGCCACCGACCCGGTGAAGCTGAAGTACAACGTGGCGAACTTCATCCTCGCAGCGACGAAGCTGGCGCAGACGAACCTCCGTAACGTCATCGGCGACATGGACCTCGACTCTGCCTTGACGTCTCGTGAGACGATCAACACGGAGCTCAGGGAGATCCTTGACGAGGCAACCGATGTTTGGGGGACCAGAGTGGTGCGCGTCGAAATCCAGCGCATCGACCCACCCGTCGACGTCACACAGGCCATGCATCGTCAGATGAAGGCAGAGAGAGAACGACGCGCTGTCGTCACCGAGGCAGAGGGTGAGAAGCGATCCCAGATCCTCCGGGCGGAAGGCGTGAAGCAGTCCAGGATCCTCGAGGCCGAGGGACAGGCACAGGCGATCAGGGAAGTCGCCGACGCTGAGAAGTTCCAACTCCTCACGGTGGCAGAAGGTGAAGGCCAGGCGATCGAGAGGGTGTACGGAGCCATCCACACCGGCGATCCGACACCGGACCTCATCACCATCAAGTACCTGGAAGCACTTCAGGGTATTGCGGACGGGAAGGCCACGAAGCTCTTCCTGCCGCTCGAGTCGAGCGGGATCCTCGGATCCCTCGGTGCGATCGGTGAGATCTTCGCGGACAAGAGTGGAGTAGACCAGTAGATCAGTAGACCAGTAGATCAGTAGAGCAGTAGAGCGTCCCTCCGGTTCTCCCAGGGGGACGCTCTGCTACCTCTTGCCCGTCCCCTGTTGCCTGCCAGCTGTCGGCTGGGCACCGGCTGCTATGTTCTCCTCAATTGGAACACACGGTCTACAGGGGTGTCACCATGATTCAGGAGTTCCGCGACTTCATCGCCAAAGGAAACATGGTCGACATCGCCGTTGGCTTCATCATGGGCGTGGCTTTCACCGCTCTCGTGGGCGCCCTTGTCGAGTACGTACTGATTCCGATCATCGCTATTCCCTTCGGCGAACCGAACTTCGACTCCATCATCTGGACGGTCAACGGATCGGAGATCCTCATCGGATCGTTCATCACAGCGCTCGCGGTATTCCTACTCATCGCCGTTGCCGTGTTCTTCTTCGTCGTCAAGCCCTACAACGCCTACAAGGCACGGATGGAGGAGTCAGGCGAAGATGAGGCCGTGACCCCAAGCGAGGTTGACCTGCTGACAGAGATCAGGGACGCTTTGGTGTCCGAAGGTCGGTAGTCCGAGCCGCCTTCGGCGGCGTAACCAGTACTCGTTGCCGCGCCTTGGGTTGGGTCTCTGTCCGGCGGTGCTTGACCCCCTCCGCCTCCACCCCTCGCTCGCGACTGGCGACTGGCGGCTCGCAGCGTGCCAACATAGGCAACGAACGGAGGTGGAACCTTGCTGGTCGGGAGTGTTGAAGCGACCCTGTTGATCCTGCTGCTGATCGTCGTGTTCGGTCCGATCATCGCCGAACGGTTTCGGATCCCAGGGCTGATCGGTCTTATCTTCGGAGGCATGCTCTTCGGGCCGTTCGTCATTGGATGGCTTGGATCCAGTGGACTGGTTGCCGATCTCGGTGCGATCGGCATCCTCTACTTGATGTTCCTCGCCGGGGTGAGCTTCAACCTCCGGGCGTTCTTCCAGAACCGAAACAGCGCTATCGCATACGGGCTCCTGGGTTTCTTCATTCCGTTCGTTCTGACGATATGGGTGAGCGTCTCGTTCCTCGAGTTCGGCATCCTCGCTGCCGCCCTCATCGGTGCCATGTGGGCCTCCAACACGCTGGTGGCATACCCGGACGTGAGAGCGGCCGGTCTCCAGAACAACTCCGCCGTTAGCGCGGCGGTCTCTGCCGGTGTGGTTGCCGATCTGCTGTCACTGACCGTGCTCGCAATTGCCACTGCCACCGTGGTCATCGAAGCCGACGCCACGGCGACCGCAGAGGCGACCGTCTCGAATCCATCGATGCCGGTCTGGTTGGCCATCCCGATCCTCATGGGCTTCACGCTCTGGCTGCTCCCCAAGATCACCGACTGGTTCTTTGTAGAGGTCGGCCGCACCAGGATGCAGCGCTTCGTCTTCGTCCTCGCCGGAATGGCGGCAGGGGCCGCCATCGCACTCCTCGGAGGAATCGAAGGACTCATCGGCGCCTTCCTCGCCGGCTTGGGGATGAACCGACTCATCCCCGGCAAGGGCCAGTTGATGCATCAGATTGACTTCGTCGGCAGTGCGATCTTCATTCCGGCCTTCATGGTCTCGATCGGGTTGAGCATCAACCCCGCACTGCTCTTCGACATCGACACGTTGTCACTCGCGCTTCTCTTCACCGGTTTCGTCGTTGTCGGCAAGTCGGCAGCAGCCGTCATCACCGGGCGTATCTTCAAGTTCTCGTGGAACGAAGTGGGCCTCATGTCGTCCCTGAGCTTCGGTCAAGCGGCTTCGACGCTCGCAATCGCACAGGTGGGCATTGGGCTCGGGCTCTTTGGACAGGAAGTCGTGAACGCGGCGGTGTTGGCGATCGTCGCCACAGCCCTCATCACATCATATGGAACCCGGTTCTTCATCCGATTGGTCCCACGACCGGTTCCGCCCCCCGCAGCCCTCGGTGAGACCGTGCTCGTCGATGTCAGAGCCAACGGATCAGACCTCGAGACGTTGATGACACTTGCGGGCAGCATCGCACGACCCGATGACGGCTTGGTGATTCCCTACTCAGTTCCCGGCTCCGGACAGATGGACCTGGCGAGAGTTCGCGTCGACGAAGCCACCGAGGTCGCCGCCGCCCTGGGCCATGACAGTGACGGCGTCGTTCGTGTCGACGAGTCCTTCGCCGACGGGACGCTCAACCTCGTAGAAGAGGATGGGGCATCCCTGGTGATCCTGTCATGGACCGGGCCGCGCTTCACCGCCGACTACGTGCTCGGAAACGACATCGACGGCGTCGGCGAACGCTCGACAATCCCGACGATGGCCGCTCGAGTCCTCCGACCGTGGAATCGAGTGGTCGTCGCAACCGGTGAGCCCGGAACGCCATGGAAGCAAGAGGACGCTCTCCTGGCCTTGGCAGTGGTGCGGCGCATCAGACACACCCAGCCGATTCCTCTCGTCGTGTTCACGTCTGACCGTGATTTCGTCGAGGACAAGCTCGGAACCATGGAGGACGTGGAGATCATCATCCAGTCGAACTCTCAGGGCGAGATTCTCGATGTGGTTGAGACGGATGATCTCATCGTGGCTCCCTCATACGTGATCCACGACGCTGCACCGTTACTGACGTGGAAGTACACCAGGCAGCTATCGACCGCCAACCTCGCAGTGGTCGCAGGTGCGCACCGCCTCTCGCTCTCCAAGGGCGTGACGCGATACGACGTCCAGTCGGTCACGCACCCCGGGTTGTAGACGCCGCCGGCCGGTCGCCGTTCAACTATCGTGGCCCGATCACAGCGCCACCAAGGAGAGCGACGAGATGTTCGGTTACGCAGGGAAGATCCTTCACGTCGATCTGACCACAGGAAGCCTCGAGATCGAGGAACCGTCGGAGGATCTGTATCGCACGTACCTGGGCGGCAGCGCGCTCGGCCTCTACTACCTCCTCAAGAACACCCCCGCCGGCGTGGACCCCTACGGACCCGAGAACACCCTCGCGTTCATGCTCGCTGGACCGACGGGAGCGCCCATCGCCGGGCAGAGCCGCTGCACCGTGGTTGCGAAGTCTCCCATCACGGGCGGCGTCGGCGACAGTCAGGCCGGCGGGTTCTGGCCTGCGGAACTCAAGTTCGCCGGCTTCGACGGCATCGTCGTGCGCGGCATCTCACCGAAACCGGTGTATCTCTGGATCAACAAAGGAGAGGCCGAACTCCGCGACGCCTCACATCTCTGGGGTGAGACGACCCTGGAGGCGGAAGCAACACTCAAGACCGAACTCGAAGATGACCGCATCGAAGTCCTCCAGATTGGACCGGCGGGTGAGAAGAAGGTCCGCTTCGCAGCCATCATGTCGATGTCGACCCGTGCTCATGGACGAACCGGCATGGGGGCTGTCATGGGCAGCAAGATGCTCAAAGCGATCGCGGTCCGGGGCGGCAAGAAGAAGCTGCCGATGGCCGATCCCGTGGCATTGAGGACGATCGTCCAGAAGGCTGTTCCGCTCGTTCGCGAAGACGAGGACGTGTGGGAGCTCGCCAAGTACGGAACGATCGGCATCGTCGAGAGCCAGAGTGCCGTCGGTGGTCTGCCGACACGCAACTACCAGAGCGGTTCGATGGGTTTCGATGGAGCGAAGAGCCTGGGAGGCGAGAGACTCTACGACGAATTGCTGCGCGGTGCCGACGAAGACAAGCAGCTGAAGCAGGGGCGCGACACGTGTTACTCATGTGCGGTCCGCTGTAAGAGAGTCGTCGAGTCCGAGTGGCAGGAGAGGGCACTCAACCCGGAGTCGGGAGGGCCTGAGTACGAGACTGCGGCGATGTTCGGTTCCGATTGCGGTATCGAGGATCTGCATGCGGTCGCCTACGCAAGTCAGATCTGTAACCAGTACGGCGCCGACACGATCGCAGCCGGTGGAACGATGGCGTTCGCTATCGATTGCTTCGAGAGGGGCCTCATCACTGTCGAAGACACCGGTGGGATCGAACTGAAGTGGGGCGATGCCGAGGCGATGATCGCCATGTTGGAGAAGACACTCCGTCGGGAAGATCTCGGAGACATCCTCGCTGAAGGGTCTGCTGCGGCAGCGGCCAAGATCGGCAACGGCGCAGAAGACCTTGCCATTGCCGTGAAGGGGGCAGAACTGCCCGCCCACATGCCTCAAGTGAAGCCGACACTCGGCGTCATCTACGCGGTGAACCCGTTCGGTGCGGATCACCAGTCCAGCGAACACGACGGGATGTACACACCCGAGACGCTCGCAAGTTGGCCGGAGAAGTACGGGAAGCGCATGGCCGACATCGGCCTCACAGATCCGCAGCCTGAGGACTCGATCAACGAGGAGAAGGTGCGCTACGCCCTCACCACCCAGTACGCCTACTCGGCGATGGACACCGCGAACGTCTGCCAGTTCGTGTTCGGACCGGGCTGGGAGTTGCTCGGGATGGACGATCTCGCCGGGGTTGTGGCCGCCGTAACCGGCATGGAGACCTCGGTCGATGATCTGCTCACGTACGGCCGTCGGCGGCTCAACCTGCTCCGGGCGTTCAATGCTCGGGAGGGCATGACGAGCGAGCAGGACACGCTTCCGAAGCGCTTGTATGACGATCCACTGCAGGACGGCGCAAGCGCCGGGGCCACGATGGACCGGGCGACGGTCGCCGAAGCCCTCAAGACCTACTACCGGTTGGCGGGTTGGGACCCGGAGACCGGAAACCCGGGACGCGAGACCCTCGAAGAGCTCGATCTCGGCTGGGTCGCCGACGAGTTGAAGGTCTGAGTAGCAAGACAAGAACAGGTTCGCTCGCTTAATTCTTGTGTCTTGCTACTTGCCACTTCGTTAGCATCGCTTCGCAATGCCTGAGAGTTCCGATATAAGGATGCGCGGCTTCCACGATCGGTCTTCGGTTGAGGAGGCTCTCGAAGCTGCCCTCGATGGAGTCTTGCCGCTCCCATCCGAGCCGGTGGGTGTCATGGCTGCAGCCGGCAGGGTCCTCGCTCACGACGTCGTCAGTAGCGTCGACGTCCCTGCGTTCCGACGCTCGATGATGGACGGATACGCTGTCCGAGCTGAAGACACGTATGGCGCTACCGCTTACAACCCCGTCCCTCTCGATGTCGTAGACACGTCGATGCCGGGAACCGTTCCCGATGTCCAGGTCGCTCGCGGCCAGTGCGTGACCATCGTGACCGGCGCGCCGATGCCGGATGACGCCGATGCCGTCCTGATGGTCGAGAACACGAGTGGATCAGGCGATCGGATCGAAGCCACGGCACCGGTTCCCGTTGGTCGAAACGTCGGGAGAGTCGGCGAGGACGTCGCAGCCGGCGATTCGATTCTCAGTTCCCGGAGAGTCCTCCTACCGCAGGATGTCGGACTCCTCTCCGCTGTCGGCCACGACCCCATTGAGGTTGTCAGTCGACCCAAAGTCCGCATCATCGTCTCGGGTGACGAATTGCTACCACCCGGGGCGTCTCCCTCCGGGACGAAGATCGTCGACTCCAACTCCCCCATGCTTGCTGCTCTTGTCGAGCGCGATGGCGGCATCCCCGAGGTCGTTCGGCTCCCGGATGAGGAGGGTGCCATGGAGGAAGCCCTCGCCCACCCGGGCGCAGATGTCATCGTTACTGCAGGCGCGGCGTCGGTCGGTTCAGAGGATCGGGTTCCGATCCTCGTCGATAGGTTGGGATCTCTGTCCATTCACGGCATCACGATGCGACCATCGGCACCAACCGGGATCGGCACAATCGACGGCGTCAGGGTCGTCATCCTTCCCGGCAATCCGGTCTCCTGTCTCGCTGCTTACGACTTCTTCGCCGGTCCCGTCGTTCGATCCCTCGGCGGCCGGCCCCCCGAATGGCCTTATCTGACCGTCAGATCCACGCTCGCCCGCAGAATCGTTTCCCAGATCGGACGAACCGACTACGCGCGCGTCATCCTCGATGAGGGTCTCGTCCACCCTGTGGCGATCTCCGGTTCATCGGTGCTCTCGTCGGTGACCAAGGCTTCAGGGTTCGTCGTGATCCCGGCGGCTCTGGAGGGCTACCCAGAGGGCACCGAAGTGACGGTGCACTGTTACCACGGGGTGTGCGACTCATGAGGCAACGCCAGTTCCTGAACGTCGTCGACGAAGATGATGCCCACGCATCGTTCTCCGACGCTTGCAGCCATCTCGGTCCCCGAGTCGAGCAAGTTCCGCTGGACCATGCGCTTGGCCGGATTCTGGCCGACGATGTGGCCGCAGCAGTCGACGTCCCCGGCTTCGATCGCAGCAACGTCGACGGTTTCGCCGTCCATGCCGTCGACACCTACGGAGCGGAGGAACTCGAACCGATAGCTCTCACCCTCTCTGATGTGACGCTCGCCGCCGGAGATACACCTCGCGAAGGATTCGACACGCCGGCCGGCACGGCCGTGCAGATCGCCACCGGAGGGGTCGTCCCCCGCGGAACCGATGCGGTCATCATGATCGAGTACACAGAGCACGTGGGCGACAGCATCGAGATCTCGCGCTCGGTTGCTCCCGGAGCGAACGTGTCGTATGCCGGTTCGGACATCGGTCGAGGAGACACTGTGCTCCGCCGTGGTATCGCCCTGACATCGCGAGACACTGCCGTGCTGGCAGCGATCGGCATCGATCATGTTGACGTGGTCTCGCGGCCACGGGTGGCCGTCGTCTCCACAGGTGACGAGATCGTGACTCCGGGCGGAGTACTCACACTCGGGCAGGTCTTCGACTCGAACCAGCCGATGCTCCTCGATGCCGTCGCCGAGCTCGGATGTGAGCCCGTGCCGGCCGGTATCGCTCCGGACGACCTCGACGTGGTCGAGTCGATGCTGGAGGCACTCATCACCGGACCGACCGCTGTCGACGTCGTGCTCCTGTCGGGGGGAACGTCGAAAGGCGAGGGTGATGTGAACTCGGGAGCCGTGACTCGTCTAGCAGCCCGCCTCCCCGATTCGCCCGGGATCGTCGTGCACGGCGTGGCGTTGAAGCCGGGCAAGCCGATCCTTCTCTCCGTCATCGCGGGTACTCCCGTCGTGGTGCTCCCCGGCTTCCCGACGTCCGCCGTTTTCACCTTCCACGAGTTCGTCGCTCCTCTGCTGAGGCGCCTCTCCGGCGTTCCCGACGATGCGGTTCACACCGTGGAGGCCATCGCACCGATGCGGATTGCTTCGGTGCCTGGGCGCACGGAGTACTCCCTCGTCGATCTCGTCGAGGGCAACGAGGGACTCGCCGCCTATCCGCTCGGTGCAGGTTCGGGAAGCGTCACGGCATTCGGGCGGGCCGACGGGTTCGTTCGCATCCCGGCATCAACCGAATACGTCGCAGACGGAGAGCAAATGATGGTGCGTCTGCTCGAAGACCGGGTCCGGATCCCCGATCTCGTCGTCATTGGGAGCCACTGTGTCGGCCTCGACCACTTGCTCGGACTGCTGGCTGCCGACGGCTATCGCATCAAGGCGATCCCGGTTGGCTCAACCGCCGGTCTCGCGGCCCTGGGGCGCGGAGAGGGGGACATTGCCGGCACGCATCTCCTGGACGCCGGCACGGGTATCTACAACGAGTCGTTTCTTCCATCCGGAGTCCGACTCGTCTCCGGCTACGATCGCCGACAAGGCATCGTGTACCGGCCCAACGAGTCGGAGTTCGCCGTCGCCGACGACAACCAGCTGCACGACGCAATTCGCAGCGATCGATACCGCATGGTCAATCGGAATCCTGGAAGCGGTACACGGATCTTGATCGATCAGCTCCTGGAAGGAACTCAACCTCCGGGCTATCTGCACCAGGTCAAGACGCACAACGGCGTGGCTGCGGCCGTCGAGCAGGGCCGAGCCGATTGGGGGATGACGCTCGAGACAATTGCCGATGCCGCGGGGCTCGGATTCCACTTCGTGTCGAACGAACGCTACGACTTCGCCGTTCGAGAGGACCGCTGGGATCGACCCGCCGTGGCCGCTCTCCGGCGCCTTCTCGACAGCAAACAGGTGCGGGCGGACCTCGAAGAGATCGGATTCAGATAGACGACGACTGACCGCTTTTTGGATCTGATCCGGGGTCGTACTACGTCATACGTACGTACTGCTATCTGTCGTCTCTCTGTTCTGACCAACCCCGCTCATCTCCGACGTGCCCGATTAGCTGCCCTTGCCGTCACCGAACGACAATCCGGACGGATCCTCGGGTCCGGCGTCAGATGGCCCATCGTCGTCGATCGGTGTCGCTGCGATCGTCTGGACCCCGGGGGCAATGAAGACCGACGGCCCAACGAGCACTCGGGCCTCCGCGCGACGCTGCATCCACCAGAACAGCCCAATGCCGAACAGAACCGCCCCGGCCGAAATCCAGCCGTTACGGCTCAATCCGAGGAACCGGAATGTCGTGTCCGTGCGCATCAACTCCATCAGGAATCGGCCCGCCCCGTAGATGATGAGATAGAGAGCGATGGAAGAGCCCTTCGCCAGCTTCCCACGGCGCTCGAGCCAGAGGATGATCCCCGCTGTGAGGAAAATGTTCCACAGTGACTCATAGAGAAAGGTCGGATGGAAGGTCGTGAAGCCGGAGTACCCGGCCGCGGCGGCGATGTTCGGATCGATTTGCACGGCCCATGGAAGATCTGAGGGAGTGCCGAAGAGCTCCTGGTTGAAGTAGTTCCCCCATCGGCCGATGGCCTGGGCAAGAGGTACTCCGACCGCGGCGGCGTCCCCAAATGCGAAGGCATCTCCCTTCCATCGTCGAAGGAGGAAAACCGCCGTGAGTGCACCGACCGTGAGCCCTCCGTAGAGAGCGAGGCCGCCCTCCCAGATGAACAGAACACCCCACGGACGGTCGATGAAGTCACCGGTGTGAGTGATCACGTACCCGAGTCGGGCACCCAGGAAGCCGATGGCGACAGCCCAAATCGAGACCCTCTCAACGAGCTCTCCGCTGCCTCCGAAGCGTTCGTATCGACGCTTAGCGACCAGGACCGCCACAATCACGCCGACCGCGATCATGATCCCGTAGAAGTGGATCGTCAGCGGGCCGATCTCGAGAGCATTCTGAGACGGTGACGGTAACGAGGCAAGGATCGGGGTCATCCGTAACGCTCTTTGAATTCCTTGAAGGCTTCCCACGCTTCCGGTCCATACACCGAAGCGGGCCCTCCTCCCAACTGGATGGCGACACCGACGGTCTCTGCCATCTGCTCTTCAGTCGCACCTTTGCGTACTGCCCCCCTGGCGTGACTGGCGATGCACCCCTTGCAGCCCTGAGAAATGGCGATGGCTACAGCCATCAGCTCTTTCGTTGCTCCACTGAGAGCTCCGTCCCTGTAGGTAGCGCGATGCGTGGTGGCAAATCCCTCGTAAACCTCCGGCACGAGTGCGCGCAATTCAGTCGACGGTGGACCGATCTTCTTCAATTCGTCTTGATACTGTCCCATGCCACCTCCTGGCCGGAGCAATGCTACGGCTTTTCAACCCCTGACGGCTGCGCCCATTCCCCGCGTGTGTAGCCTCGCCTGGAAGCGAGTACTGAGTACTGGGTACTGAGTACTCAGTACTGGCGATCCGGAGGGAGCACTCATGACCACCAAGGAAACAGCGGCTCAGGCATTCGACGAGGTTGAGCATGAGTTGCGGGATCTGTCTCGGTGGATGTATGACCATCCGGAGATCGCTTTCGAAGAGTTCGAGACGTCGGCCCATCTGGCAGGGTTCCTGACGGAGAAGGGCTTCGCTGTTGAGTACCCCGCGTATGGCCTCGACACCGCTTTCGCCGCCCGCATCGGGTCAGAGGGCCCCGAGGTGGTCATCTGCTGTGAGATCGATGCGCTCCCAGAAGTCGGCCACGCTTGCGGCCATAACATCATCGCCACGTCGGCGATCGGTGCCGGTATCGCCCTCGCACCTCTCGTTGAGGATCTCGGTATTCGCGTCACCGTCCTCGGCACGCCTGCGGAGGAGGCGTACGGTGGCAAGGTCGACTTGATCAACGCCGGCGCTTTCGCTGATGCCGCCGCTTCGATGATGGTGCACCCGGCGAACGATGACGTCGTCGACAAGAACTTCCTC
>Ga0209013_10005372_pt1 | contig 11045 bp, 7 predicted proteins | sample Cruoilmetagenom2_FD_187291 | JGI IMG/M metagenome (GOLD analysis project Ga0209013, IMG submission 187291) | Oil polluted marine microbial communities from Coal Oil Point, Santa Barbara, California, USA - Sample 2 (SPAdes) (version 2) | ecosystem: Environmental > Aquatic > Marine > Oil seeps ...
CCCGAAACCACGCCGAGATTGCCCGTAGAGGCAACGGCACGGGCCAGACGCCAATCCGAGACGCCGGCGCCCATGCCACCCTGAATGAGAATTGGCAGGCTGTCCGTCACGCGGCCATGGTAGAGCGGTGGCCCCTACTCGGGAGGGCCCGCTCGCGACGCTTCTGGCCTCACAGCGCTTGAATCGATGCGATCACATCATCGGGTTCCGCTCGCTTCCGGTAGCCCACATCGACAAATGGGTAGACGATCCTGCGATCCTGATCGATCACGTAGGCGGCAGGGAGCGGTATCTCCCAAGCATCGGAACCGTTCGCATCTCCGATGTCAATTCCCATGGCTCGGTATGCGGTTTCGAGATCGCTTGGGACCGTGAACACCAGCCCGATGTCACGAACAACGGAATTGTCGACATCGGACAGCACCGGGTACTCGAGGTCGTGCCGATCAACAGAAGTCATTGACGTGTCGGAGAGGTTCGGCGAGATTGCGGTCAGGGTTACCCGGTGGCAACAGCGGACTCCGGGGTGTCGGATGCAGGTATGTCCAAGAATCCTCAGGATTCCTCCTTGGATCGTTCCGATTCCGGTGTTTTCTGTCACTGGTGGTTGATACGTTGCTCGTATGTTGTTCCATTCCCGTACCGCTGACGAGTTAGTTTGCAGGCTCCGTGAGGTTGAGACGGAGATCTCGGATCTGCGGTGTGAGCAGGCAACGTTGGTCAACGAGTTGGACAAGAAACACGTCGCAGGTCGCAGCGGTCACCGATCGTTGAACGAGTGGCTCTCCGCCGAGTTGGATATGTCGCGGACCAGTGCCACGGAGCTCGTGTTTGTGGGCCGGAATCTGTCCAGGTATCGGCCGCTGAACCATCGCCTTGCAGAGCGCCGGATCAGTTTCGATCGTGCGGCAGCGACGATGCGTCTCGCTGACGCTGGGGCCGACGAGGCGACACTGAGCCACTCCGAAACATTGGACCTTCCTAGCGTTCGGCGATTGACCGCCCAACAGCATCGGGTGACGCGTCGCAATGAGCAACAGGCCATCGCGGAGCGGTTCGCGGTGGTGCAACCGAATCTGGACGAATCGGCGTGGCGGATCACAGGGGTATTGAGTGGTGTCGACGGCCACACCCTGTATCGAGCGTTGGATGCAAGGGCAGACGAACTCCGTCTCCTACCCGGCGGCGACGGGCACACCCGGGGACAGCTCCAAGCCGACGCCCTGGTGGCAATGGCCCACGACTCCCTCAACCGCACCCGCAACAACGAAACCGCTGCCGATGGCAGCTCGGTGTCGATCCTCGTCGACTTGAGCGAAGCGAATGGCACCAGCGGCGAGAGGGGTGCCCGGATCGAATATGGACCCAGGGTCGGACCCCAGGTGCTCGAAGAACTCCTGTGTACCGGCACGGTGCAGATCATTGGACTGTTTGACGGCACACCCGTCGTCACGTCAACGGCGTCTCGTGCAATCCCACCCGCCGTCCGCCGCCTTGTTGCGGCCCGTGACGGCGGCTGCACCATTGCAGGCTGCACCTCCCGGTATCGGCTCGAACCGCACCACATCGTGCTGCGCTCTGACGGCGGATCACACGATCCGGAGAACCTGACCACGCTGTGCTGGTTCCACCACCACATAGTCATCCATCAACAAGGCCTCAGGATCGACCCCGACACCCCACCCCTGAAACGAAGACTCGCCCAACCCAAACCAGGCCACGACCCACCTGAGCGGCTCCGCCGGTAGTACTCAGCGCTCAGTACACCGGGCGAAGCCCGGCTACGCCTTCTCCAACGGTGCCCAGGCGAGCAGAAGGCGCTTCTCTCCCTTGCCCTCAAAGGCCACGATCGCCTCTGCGGCATCGCCGCGTCCAATGACCTGGACGACGGTTCCTTCGCCCCAGTGGGCGTGACGGACGCGGTCACCGCCGGCGATCTCGATCCCGTTCCCGGTGGCTCGGGGTTTCTGAAGCGTCGTTCGTGTGGATCTGACCTTGCGTTTGACGTTCGCTATCAGACTCGAAGGAATCTCGCCGAGGAACCGGCTCGGACCGTTGTACTGGGACTGTCCCCAGAGATTTCGGTTCCATGCGCGGGTGAGGAAGAGTCGCTGCTCCGCCCTCGTGATCCCTACGTAACAGAGGCGGCGCTCCTCCTCGAGTTCCTTGGGGCTTCCCAGTGATCGAAAGTGAGGGAAGACCCCGTCTTCCATGCCGGTGATGAACACGACGGGGAACTCGAGGCCCTTCGCATTGTGGAGCGTCATCAGCGTCACCAGATCACGGTCCTCGTACGAGTCGATGTCGGCGACGAGGCTTATCGCTTCGAGGAACAGTCCAAGTTTCGCCAAAGCATCGATCTCAGACCACTCGTCGGGACCCATCGATTCTGGACCGAGCTCCTCGAACTCGGCGACTGCCGACGCCAACTCCTTCAAGTTCTCTTCCCGACCCATCGATTCGATCGATCGATCCGCTCGAACCATGTCGAGATACCCGGTCTCGTCAAGGACAGCCTCGATCGCTGCCGCCGGACCGTCCTCGGCCCTCTCGGCGAGGTGATCCATCAGTGCCACGAACTCGGCAACGGATCGTTCGGCCCGAGCCGTCAGCCGCGAGTTCTCATCGACGCGACGAAGCGCCGCGAAGAATCCAATCCCCTCGGACTCGGCGAAGCGATCGACGTGGGCCACGCTCGTGTCCCCGATCGCCCGCTTCGGCATGTTGATGATGCGCTTCAACGCAACTTGATCGTCTGGATTCACGATCGCCCGCAGATAGGCGAGTGCATCCTTGACCTCACGACGGTCGTAGTACTTGAGGCCACCGACGACCTGATAGGGAACGCCGTAGCGAACGAAGACTTCCTCGACCACACGGCTCTGGGCGTTGGTGCGGTAGAAGACAGCGACGTCGGAAAGCGCAGTCCCTTCGGCCTCAAGGTCGCGGATCCACCCGGCGATGAACGCTGCCTCTGCCTGTTCGTCCTGCGCCTCATGGGTGACGATCGGCTCACCGGTTCCTTCATCGGTCCACAGGCGCTTCGGCTTCCTGGAATCGTTGTTCGAGATCACGGCGTTCGCGGCATCGAGGATCGTCTGGGTCGATCGGTAGTTCTGCTCGAGCAGGATCACCGTTGCATCGTCGTAGTCCTTCTCGAAGTCCAGGATGTTCCGCATATCCGCGCCGCGAAAGGCGTACACGGACTGGTCGGAGTCACCGACGACGAACACGTTGCGATGCTTCGCCGCAAGCATCTTCACCAGCATGTACTGGGCCCGGTTCGTGTCCTGGTACTCGTCGACCATCAGATACTGGAACCGCTGCTGCCAGGATTCCAGGACATCGGGGAATGCTTGGAAAATCTCCACCGTGAGCATCAGGATGTCGTCGAAATCAACCGCCGAAGCCTCCACGAGGCGCTGCTGATACATGCGGTAGACGTCGGCAGCCTTCTCGTGATAGAAGCCCTCTCCGCTGTCGGAGAACGTCTCATAGTCAATGAGTTCGTTCTTCGCGTTCGATATCGTCGCCCGGATTGCCTTCGGAGGGAATTGCTTCGGGTCGAGGTCGAGGTCGCGTATGCACATCGTGACCAGCCGCACCGAGTCGGCATCGTCGTAGATCGAGAACGACGACCGGTACCCAAGGCGCGGAGCCTCTCGGCGGAGGATGCGGACGCACGCGCTGTGGAACGTCGAGACCCACATGCCGTCGGCTACGCGTCCGACGAGACTCGCCACCCGTTCCTTCATCTCGCTCGCGGCTTTGTTCGTGAATGTGATCGCCAGGATCGAGTACGGCGAGACACCAAGATCCCGTACGAGATGGGCGATGCGGTGGGTCAGAACCCGTGTTTTGCCCGAGCCCGCCCCGGCCACGACCAGAACCGGCCCCTCAGTAGCAGCAACGGCATGCCGTTGCGAGGGGTTGAGACCAGCAAGAAGAGGAGAGTCGGGCATGGGGAACGGCAGTGTACCGGGACCCCGGGAGGGAACTACAGGGGAGTAAGTAGATCAGTACTGATCTACTTGATCAGGCCGTTTGCTCTTTCGCTCTGCGGATTCCGATGAGTTCCCGGAGTTTCTCTGCGAGTCCGCCCTCTTTGAAGTCGGCCTTGCCGAAGAAGGCATCGACTCCTGCATCGCGGGCGCGGTCCACGTCGTCGCCCTCGGCGACGCCAGAGAGCATCACCATGGGGATGTCGCCGTGGCGTTGTCGCACCATGTGCGCCAGCGCCACACCGTCGGCACGAGGCATTGAGAAATCGACAACGATCGCATCGAACGAGCCGGAGTGGAGCGCTCCCAGAGCATCGGCGACACTTGCCGCAACCGACGTGTTGAATCCGCTGGTTGCAAGGGCGGAGGAGACAACTTGCTGGACTCCGCGCGAGTCGTCGACGATGAGGACGTGCGCCGGGGAGAACGCAGGGGCATCGACGACGGCTTCGTGCTGTCGCTCGACAAGGCGGGTTGTGTCCACCAGCAAGACGACTTCGTCTCCACCGAGCAGCGCCGCACCGGTTACGGCGTCGATGTCGGCAAGGACTGCACCGAGCTCCTTGGCCGCGACGCGTCGTGTCCCGACGACTGCTTCGACACCGAGAGCGATGGAACCGGCAGCATTCGTCGCAACCACGATCGATGTGGGAACTCCCTCCGGTGTCACCCCCATCAAATCACCGAATGATGCGAACGGGATGTCCCCGTCGCTTCTCTCGAGAATCGTCGCATGATCGGTGACCGCGATGGTCGCCAGACTCATGTCGATGACCTCTTGCACACCGGTTTCGGGGATACCCCACATGATGCCGCCTGCCATTACCAGCAGCGCCTTCTGCATCGCCTGATGGAGCGGTACGACCATCGACACCGTCGTCTGCTTCCCGGGAACACTCTCGATCGTTAGCGAGCCGTTCATCGAGTCCACAGCCTCACGGACGGTCGCAAGACCGGTGCCACCACCGGCGAGTTCGTCGGTCGTCTCACTGGTCGAGAAACCCGATCGATAGAGGAGTGAGCGCAGGGCATCAGGCGACATCTCAGCGTTCGGCTCGAGGAGCTCGAGTCTCAATCCCTCGTTCCGAATAGCCGCCCAGTTGATGCCGCGCCCGTCGTCGATGACGGATACCTCCAGGTTGACGTCCGTCTTGCGGGCTTCGACGCGGATGACACCGGTTCCGGACTTGCCGGCTCCAAGCCTCACATCGACGTCTTCGATCCCGTGCACTGCCGCATTGACGACGAGCTGTCTGATGGCATCGCCGAGTCCGTCGAGTACTTGCCGGTCGACGAGAATGTCGTCACCAACCAGCTCGATCCGGATCTCTTTCGCCGTCTTCCGACTCAGATAGCGGCCCAGTTGAGGAATCGTATTTGTCACGTCCTGAAGCGGTACGGCGGCAAGACCGAGTGCCCCTGTTTCGATCCGCTCTGATGCCCGATCGATCGGGTCGATGCCGTTCGCAATCTGCGAAATGCGATCGGCGAAGAACGGATCGGCTGCGGCGACGTCGGCGAGCTCGGTGAGTTGATCCTTGACCGACGCAATGTCCATTCGGAGGGAAACGATGTGGTTGACGAGTCCGTAGAGCTGACCGGCATTGATCGAAATCGTTTCCTCGACCGCCCACGTCTGCACCGCTCCCACGAGACCGCCCAGATCCGTGGACTCGATCGATGCCCGCGCAACAGCGTTCCCGCTCGATGGCAAGACAACGACTTCACCGCTCTCGGATGACACATCCTCGTCCAAGCGATCGTGTCGGATGACCCGGCCCCCGACGGAATCGGCGGTTTCGACTGAACTGGATCCGGGGAAATCGATAATCGAACCGATGACCGCTTCGCCGGCAGCTTCCCTGTCGGAGATGGCCTCCACGGGATCGCTCGCGTCGCTCGAGGTCGATTCGGTCGGGTCGGCCTGCATCGACTTGCGAAGGGCGGCGAACGCCTCCTGAGCCGACATGGTTCCGTTCTTCTCGCTCTCCTCATCGGAGACTTCGGATTCGATGTGTGCCTGGGGCTCGAGTCCTGGGACATCCTCAGCCGTTGTCTCGACTTCAGCCTCGACGGACATGTCGAACCGAATGACGGTTTCGTCGGCGATCAAACGTACCGGAGGCTGCACCGGGGGCTCAGGAACGGAAGCCGTTGGTGGCGAGATCTCGGGAGAGGGGATAACAGGTTGCTCTTCAGCGGGCGTCACGACCGGGTCGACGACCGGGGCAGGGGGCAGTTCTTCGGGGAGCGACTGCCCTTCGAGAGACTCAAGAATGGCGTTCATTGCTGTGGCGAGTTCGGCCGGATCGGCGACCGCACCCGGGATCGATGCGCTGAGACTCTCGAGCAACCCCCCGAACTCCGGTTCCGGTGTGAGATCACCGTGTTGAATCCATCTCCAGAGCATCTCGAGCATGAGCCCGGCTGCCCCAACGTCTTCGTATCCCATCACCCGACCGGTGCCCTTGATGGTGTGGCCCTCGCGGAGCAGATCGCCGGCTTCCTGGGGTGTCATCGTTCCGGCGCGCAACGCCTGTGCTCCCTCGACGAGGCGGGCAGATCGCTCAGTCACCTCTTCGACGAACATTTCCTGCAACTCTGGATCGTTGCTCCAACTCACATGGATTCCTCTGGCCGCGATGCACTTGCGTGAGTGAGATATCGACGCAGAACCGTTGCGCCTTGAGGGTTACGCCGTACTCCGACTCCGCCGGATGTACTCAGTACTCAGTACCGCTATCGGCCTCCGGCCGACAGCTACTCCCACTCGATCGTGGCTGGGGGCTTCGAGGAGACGTCGTAGGCCACACGGTTGATTCCCGGAACCTCGTTGATCACCCGCGATGAGATCGCTGCCAACACGTCGTAGGGCAACCGGGCCCAATCCGCCGTCATCGCGTCATCGGAGGTCACAGCACGCACGATCAGTGGATAGGCGTAGGTTCGGCTGTCGCCCTGGACGCCGACCGTTCGGATTGCGGGCAGTACGCCGAACGTCTGCCAGAGCTCACGGTGGAGCCCGGCCTTGCGGACTTCATCGAGAACAATGGCGTCCGCGTCGCGAAGGATATCGAGTCGCTCCTTGGTGATGTCCCCGATGATGCGCACGGCAAGCCCTGGTCCGGGGAACGGCTGGCGCCATACGATCTCTTCCGGGAGGCCGAGCTCTTCGCCCACGGAGCGGACCTCATCTTTGAAGAGATCACGGAGCGGCTCGATCAGCGAAAGCGTCATGTCATCTGGAAGACCGCCGACATTGTGGTGGCTCTTGATCTTCGCCGCATCCTTCGTGCCTGACTCGATCACATCGGGGTACAGGGTTCCCTGCACCAGATAGGTGGCATCCGAGACATCGGACGCGACTTCCTCGAATACCCGGATGAAGGTCTCACCGATGATCTTCCGTTTCCGCTCGGGGTCTGTCACACCTTCGAGCGCATCAAGGAACCGGTCCTCGGCCTTCACATGAATGAGGTTCATATTGAACGTACGACGAAATGTCTCTTCGACCTGTTCGGCTTCGTCTTTGCGCATCAGACCGTGATCGACGAACACGCAGACGAGCTGATCTCCGATCGCCTTGTGAACCAACGCTGCAGCCACCGACGAATCGACACCCCCCGAAAGCCCGCAGATCACCTTGCTGTCGCCAACTTCCTCGCGAACGGCGGCGACGGACTGCTCGATAATCCCCACGTGCGTCCACATAGGACGGGCACCACAGGCCTCATAGAGGAAATGCTTGAGAATCTCCTGGCCCCGGGGTGTGTGCGCCACTTCGGGGTGGAACTGCACGCCGTAGAGTCCCCGGTCGGAGTCCTCCATCGCGGCAACCGGCGAGTCGTCGGTCGATGCCGTCACGATGAAGCCCGGTGGCGCCGCCGTGACGGCGTCGCGATGGCTCATCCAGACGGGTTGCTCGGAGGGGAGACCGTCAAACAGCACTGCGTCGGCGGTGACGGTCAGATCCGCGGCTCCGTACTCTGCGACTTCATTTCGTTCGACGGTTCCGCCCATGCCGTTCGCCAGAACTTGATGCCCGTAGCAGATGCCGAGGACCGGGATTCCGAGGTCAAAGATGCCCTTGTCGATTCCATACGCCCCGGCTTCGTACACGGAGGCGGGACCCCCGGACAGGATGATCCCGATCGGGGCTCTGGCGGCGACCTCATCGGCCGTGATATCGCGGGGAACGATCTCCGAAAACACATGTGCTTCGCGAACCCGGCGGGCGATCAGTTGGGCATACTGGGCCCCGAAATCGACGACCACCACACGGTCGAAGTCACCTTCTGAGGCCTGTCCGGTTGCTGCGCTGGCCACGTCAGCCCATCCCCACGCCTTGCGACCGTTGGAGTTGCTTCCCTTCGGTCTGCAGAGCGGGCGCCACCATCACCTCCGCCTTTTGGAACTCCTTGGCATTCGCGTAGCCGGTGGTCGCCATCGAAGTTCTGAGGGCACCGAACAGATTGAGCTTGCCGTCGTTCTCATGGGCCGGGCCGAGTAGGAGTTCCTCGATCGTTCCGATCGTTCCGACCCGGACACGCGAGCCGCGGGGCAGCGTTGGATGGAACGTTGCCATGCCCCAGTGGACGCCGCTCCCGGGGGCTTCGACGGTGGCAGCGAACGGTGAGCCAAGCATCACGGCATCGGCCCCGATCGCGATCGCCTTGGAGATGTCGCCACCGGTCCGCATCCCCCCGTCGGCGATGACGTGGACGTAGCGACCTGTCTCTTCGAGGTACCGGATGCGAGCGCCTGCGGCGTCTGCGATCGCTGTCGCCTGAGGAACGCCGATTCCGAGAACACCTCGGGTGGTGCACGCGGCGCCGGGGCCGACACCGACAAGGACCGCAACTGCCCCGGTGCGCATGAGATGCAAGGCTCCCGAATACGACGCAACACCACCGACGATGACCGGCATCTCAACGTCGCGAATGAACTGGAAGAGGTCGAGCGGTTCGGTTCTCGTGGACACGTGCTCTGCGGATACGACGGTTCCCTGCACGACGAGAATGTCCAACCCGCCGGCCTTGGCCGCATCGATGTACTTGACAACATGCTGCGGAGTGAGGCTCGCGGCCGTGATGATGCCAGCGTCCTTCATCTCCCTCACCCGCTGCGTGATGAGATCGGGGTCGATCGGCGCTGCGTAGAGCGACTGCATGCGCTGCGTTGCTTGGTCGTCCGGGAGTGACGAGATCTCGTCGTAGACCGCCATCGGGTCTTCATACTTCGTCCACAGGCCCTCGAGGTTGAGGACCCCAAGGCCACCGAGCCTGGCAATCTCGATCGCCGTTCCGGGGCTGACCGCCGAATCCATCGCCGCGGCGAGCAGCGGAAGATCGAACGTGAAGGCGTCCATCTCCCAACTCAGATCGACATCCTCTGGGTCCCGGGTCCGCCGAGAAGGAACGATGGCGATGTCATCGAACCCGTAGGCCCGACGACCAGATTTGGCCATACCAATATCGATTTCCATGAGGAAGGACCCTTCGAGTAGGTGTTGGTGCCAGCGCCACAGAGAGTACTGAGTACTGGGTACTGAGTACTCAATACGCCGCCATCAGGCGGTCAGATTCTTCCCAGCCCCACTGCATCCCGCGCCTGCTGCTGGATTCGCTCTGCTCGCGTTCTCGCGTCGAGAGCGCCCTTCTGGAGGATCCGCGCGACGTCCGAGTCGTCGAGGGTCGTGAGCGTTGCTCGGATCGGTGCCAGTTCGGCAACGATCGCCTCCGCTACGGCCTCCTTGAAGCGGCCATAGCCACCGGTTCCGTACTCATCCGACAGGTCGTCGATTGTGCTGCCGGTCGTCGCCGACATGATCTCCAGCAGATTCGAGATTCCCGGCTTCTGTTCAATGTCGTAGCGCACGGTCGGATCGGAGTCCGTCATCGCTGACTTGACCTTCTTCCGGATCAGATCCGGGGAATCGTCGAGGTTGATCCGGTTCTTGGGATTCGGGTCGCTCTTGGACATCTTCGCCGTCGGTTCGGCGAGGGACATCACGCGAGCGGAAGTCTCGGGGATCAGCGGCTCCGGGATCGGAAAGACGTCACCGAACCGGTTGTTGAACCTGGCGGCAAGATCACGCGACATCTCGAGATGCTGTTTCTGATCGTCACCGACCGGAACGAGCTCGGCGTGATACAGGAGGATGTCCGCCGCCATCAGCACCGGATACGAGTAGAGCCCAAGGTTCGAGGGGACGCCCTTCTCCAACTTGTCCTTGTATTGGGTCATCCGATTCAACACACCGGTGGGTGTCAACGTGCCGAGGATCCAGGCGAGCTCTGCGTGCTGCGGCACCTGGCTCTGCATGTAGAGGAGTGACCGGTCGGGATCGATTCCGAGGGCCAGCACCATCTTTGCCGTTTCGAGACGACGACGGTCGAACTCGGCCGGATCGTACGGAGTGGTCATGGCGTGGAGGTCGACGATGCAGTAGATGACGTCGTAGGCATCGTCGTCCTGCAGCGCGACCCAGTTGCGGAACGCACCGAGGTAGCCGCCGAGGTGCATTGCACCGGTCGGTTGAACACCGGAGAACACCGTCTTCTTCTGCTCTGTCACCGTTCCTCCAAGCGGGAGTAGTCCGTACTCCGTAGTCCGTAGTCCGTGGTTCACGAAGAGTAGGGAGACAAGAGTAGGAAGTACCAGGCGTTGACAGGCGGCCAGAGCGAGGGCATACTCGACGACTCATGACCGACTCAGCGACCACAACGATCATCATCACCTAGGCGCACACGAACCCGTGTGCGCCCACGACCCTCCGCCCAGCGGGGGGTTTTTTCTATCCGGAGCAACACCATGACGACGCTTGAGATCTACGACACAACGCTGCGAGACGGCACCCAACAGGAAGGCATCTCCCTAACGGCCGGCGACAAGCTGATGATCAGCAAACTCCTCGACGAGTTGGGCGTCGCGTACGTCGAGGGTGGATGGCCGGGAGCAAATCCGAAGGATGATGAGTTCTTCAGGCGGGCACGCACGGAACTCGACCTCAACACCGCAACACTCGTGGCATTCGGTTCGACG
>Ga0209013_10005374_pt1 | contig 11043 bp, 9 predicted proteins | sample Cruoilmetagenom2_FD_187291 | JGI IMG/M metagenome (GOLD analysis project Ga0209013, IMG submission 187291) | Oil polluted marine microbial communities from Coal Oil Point, Santa Barbara, California, USA - Sample 2 (SPAdes) (version 2) | ecosystem: Environmental > Aquatic > Marine > Oil seeps ...
CAAAGGACCATTCTACGCAGTAGAAGTTGGACCAGCAGTACACCATACTATGGGTGGATTAAAAATTAACACAGAAACACAAGTAATTAACACTAATGATGAAGTAATCGAAGGATTATTTGCAGCAGGTGAAGTTACAGGTGGCGTACATGGAGCAAATAGATTAGGCGGAAATGCATTAGCAGATATTACTACTTACGGTAGAATAGCTGGTAAAAATGCATCTGAATTAGCTAAGTAAAATTTGCAAGAAAAAAGAAGGTCCTAAACTTTAAGGTTTAGGACCTTCTTTTTATATGATAGGAAAATAATTTTGCTCACAAGGAACCAAATTTTCCTATCAATACGTAGGAAAGTGAGTAATTTACTTTCCTAGTGAACAAAATAAACTTAAATAGTAATAATGAACAAATGATATTTGATAGTGAATATTTTTATAAAATGTGATAAAATTTTAACTAAAAAGTTAATTTGTAGTGTAACTGTTTTAAGGAGATGAAAAAGTGGCTTATAAAGATTTACAACAGTATATAGATGATTTAAGGAAAAAAGAACTTTTAAATGAGATTGAAGTTGAAGTAGATAGTGATTTAGAAATAACGGAGATTACTGATAGAGTTTCTAAACAATATGGAAAAGCTCTTTTATTTAAAAATGTAAAGAATTCACCATATCCAGTGTTAATAAATTCTATGGGAACATATGAAAGACTTAATATGGGTCTTGGCGTTAAAGATTTAGATGATATTGCAGATACAATATTAGATTTTATGGATGTAGCTTCATATGCTACTTTAATAGATAAAATAAAAGCGATACCTAAACTATCATGGCTTGCAAGAGTTTTCCCTACTAAAGTAAAGAGAGCAGCTTGTCAGCAAGTTATAGAAGAACCAGATTTAGATAAACTTCCTATATTAAAGTGTTGGCCACAAGATGGTGGTAGGTATATAACTTTACCACTTGTAATAACTAAAGATCCAGAAACAGGTCAACAAAATATGGGGATGTACAGAATGCAAGTTTATGATAAAAAAACAACAGGAATGCATTGGCATTGGCACAAAGATGGTAGAGAAATATATGAAAAGTATAAAAAGTTAGGTAAAAAAATGCCTGTATCAGTTGCACTCGGTTGTGACCCTGCTGTAATTTATTCAGCTACAGCTCCGTTACCTAAAATGATTGATGAAATGATATTTGCAGGATTCTTAAGAAAATCTCCTGTAAGTTTAGTTAAGTGTGTAACTAATGATATATATGTACCTGCAAATGCTGAATTTGTATTAGAGGGATATGTTGATTTAGATGAAATGAGATTAGAAGGTCCTTTTGGTGACCATACAGGATATTATTCATTAGCTGATATGTATCCTGTTTTCCATATAGAAAAAATAACTAGAAAGAAAAATCCAGTATATCCAACAACGATTGTAGGTAAGCCACCTATGGAAGATTGTTATTTAGGTAAAGCAACAGAAAGAATTTTTATGCCTTTAATAAAAGTTCAAAATCCAGAAATTATAGATATGAATTTCCCATTAGAAGGAGTTTTTCATAATTGTGTTATTGTATCTATCAAAAAAGCTTTCCCTAAACAGGCACATAAGATAATGAATGGGCTTTGGGGTATGGGACAAATGATGTATACTAAGATGATAATAGTTGTGGATGAAAATGTAAATCCTCATGATATACCTGAAGTTGCAAGGAAAGTGTTTAACAATGTTGATGTAAAGAGAGATTTGAATATATCTGAAGGACCATTAGATGCTTTAGATCATGCATCAAATACTGCTTTTTATGGTCACAGATTAGGGATAGATGCAACTGAAAAATGGACCTCTGAAGGTTATGATATAGATACGTCGGAAGATATTCAAAATCAAGCAACAAAGGTACGGGAATCAGCTACAAAAGAAGAAATTATACATCTAATAAAAGAGAAAACTTCAGAAATTGTAGATATAAATGTTCCTTTACAAGAGGGTTTTAATAACTGTATTATTGTATCTATCAGAAAAACATTACCTAAACATGGACATAAAATAATTAAAGAGATTTGGACTATGGAACAAATGAAGTATACTAAGATGATTATAGTTGTGGATGAAAATGTAAATCCACATGATTTATCTATAGTTGCATGGAAAGTGTTTAACAATATTGATGCAAAAAGAGATTTGAGTATTTGTGGTAATAGATTAGGTATAGATGCAACTAGAAAATTGTCTTCTGATGGTCATACGAGAGACTGGCCAGATGATATAGATATGTCAAAAGAAATTAAAGATTTGGTTGAGAGTAGGTGGAATGAGTATGGTATTAAGTAAATTAAAAAAGTATGGAGAACTTGTAATGTTCTCTCATACATTATTTTCACTTCCATTTGCGTTGATAGCTATGATATGGGCAGCGAATGGTATACCAGACTTTGATGTTGTCTTTTGGATTTTAGTTGCTTTGGTTGGTGGAAGAAATGGTGCTAATGCACTAAACAGATGGGTTGATAAAGATATTGATATAAAAAATCCAAGAACTGCTAATCGTCATATGCCTCGTGGTGAGGTCAATAGTTACGAAGTATGGGCTATAGTTATATTTTGTTTTGCTATATTTGAATTAGCGGCGTATAAATTAAATCCTTTATGTTTTATTTTATCCCCAGTAGCATTATTTCTATTTGTTATTTACTCATATACAAAAAGATTTACATGGATATGTCATATAATACTTGGTATAACATGTGCAGGAGCGCCAGTAGGGGCATGGCTTGCTGTAACTGGTAAGTTTGCCTTAACGCCTATTGTACTAGGTGCAGTTGTTACGCTATGGGTTGCAGGATTTGATATAATATATGGGACGCAAGATATTAAGTTTGATAGAGAAAATGGATTATTTTCTATACCAGCGAAATTTGGATTAAAAGGGGCTCTTAGAATATCAGAGTTGTTTCATTTTATAATGATATGTTTATTAATATCTTTATATTTTATAATGGACTTATCATGGATATATTTAATAGGTATAATAATAAGTGGAGGACTACTTGTATTAGAACATTATATTGTATCTCCACATAATGAAAAGAAAATGAAAATAGCTTCATATAAGATAAATCAAATAATAAGTTCATTGATTTTATTATTTACTGTTCTTGATACATTTTTAAAATAGGAATATTAGGCACATGAAAAAAATTGATTTTCATGTGCCTTAAGAAATGGGGTAGGATTTTTGTTGAAATATATAGTTGGTATTACAGGTGCAAGTGGAAGTATTTATGCACAGCGTTTAATAGAAGAACTTGTAAGTAGAAATTGTGAGATATACTTAATTGCAACAGATAATGGCAAAAAAGTTTTTGAATATGAGTTAGATCAAAATTTTGATGATTGGGTAGTTAGTTTAAATAATGGAAATGAAAAAATAACAATTTGTGATATAAATGATATGTTTTCGTCTATAGCAAGTGGATCATTTAAGACAGATGGAATGATAATAGTACCTTGTTCAATGGCTACAATTGCTAAATTAAGCGCAGGGATATCTGACAACCTACTTATAAGAGCGGGAGATGTTATAATGAAGGAAAGAAGAAAATTAATAGTAGTTCCAAGGGAAACTCCCTTTAATTCTATTCATCTAAGAAACATGTTAACATTAAGTGAGCAAAGTGTAACAATGCTTCCTCCAATGCCAGCTTTTTATCAAAAACCTAAATGTATTGACGATATAGTAAATGGTACAGTAGGTAGAATTTTAGATTGTTTACAACTGGATAATAGTATATATCCTAGATGGAAGGATAATGATTAGTGATATGATAAAAATCAAAAATTTATCAGTTTGTTATAAGGGTAAAAAAGTTAATGCAATAGAAAATGTAAATATTAACATTGAAAAAGGACAGATATGTACAGTTGTAGGGCCTTCAGGGGTAGGTAAATCTACAATTTTAAAAGTATTAGCAGGAATAATAAAAAATTATGAGGGTGAGTCTACTATTGATGGAGAAGAAGTTAATCCTACCATTCATAGTATAGGCTTTATCCCTCAAAATTATGGATTAGTTGAATGGAAAACAATTAAACAAAATATTTATTTATCAGCAAAAGTAAAGAATGGCACAAAAAATATAGATAATGAATTTTATAAGAAGCTTTTAGATAAACTTAATATCGGGAAGCAAGAAAAATGTTATCCAAGAAATTTAAGTGGTGGAGAGAAACAAAGAGTTTCTATAGCTAGAGCTTTTTTATTAAAACCAAAATTGTTACTTATGGATGAACCTTTTTCAGCACTAGATGTAGTGACACGTGAAGATGCTAGAAGATTATTTTTAGATGTATGGAATGAACATAAGGTTACGACTATACTAGTGACTCATGATATAAAAGAAGCTATATATTTAGGACAAAAAATAATAGTAATGTCCTCATCGCCAGGTGAAATTGTAAAGTGTATTAATAACGATTTATTTGGGAAATCATATACTCTTGAAAGTGAAGTTATAGAAAACATGGCGTTTGAAATTAAAGAAATGTTTAAGAGGGGAATATAAGATGGTGTTAGGACAAAATAAAAAAAACAACTTTTTGTATGCCTTTATATTAAGTTTTATAATATGGGAAGTTGTTGCATTAATTATAAATAAACCAATATTTCCTGAGCCTATATATATTATAAAATACATAACCCAAAGCTTTATGAGTGAAATGAAATTACATGTATTATATAGTCTTAGAAGAATTTTAATCGGTATATTTGTAACAGTTATAATAGGAGTGCCTATTGGAATTATAATGGGGTATTATGATAAAATAGATTCTATTTTATCACCTTTAGTTTATTTTAATTATCCTGTGCCGAAAACTGCACTACTTCCAATAGTTATGTTATTATTCGGTCTTGGAGAGTCAGCTAAGATAATTATGATTTTTTTAATAACCTTTTTCCCAGTAGTAGTTAATATAAGGGATAAGGTCAAAAGTATTGATGACGAAGTTTATTATCCTATGTACTCTCTAGGGGCTAGTAAGTTTAAGATTATAGTACAAATAATTTTGCCGGGAATATATGAAACAATTCTTACTTCAATTAGAATTAGTATAGGGACAGCTATATCAATATTGTTTTTTACTGAAAATTTCGGTACTGAGTATGGTATGGGGTATTTAATTATGGATTCATGGATGAGAGTTAATTATGTACAAATGTACAGTGCTATAGTAGTACTTAGTTTAATCGGATTGATGTTTTTTATAAGTATAGATGCTTTAGAAAGAATCGTGTGCCCATGGAAAGATAATGATTAATGAAATACAAAAAAGCAAATCTTAACATAAGATTTGCTTTAAAAAAATATGATTTTTTTAAAATTGAAGTAAAGTATCAATTGATAAGCCTATTTGATATATTCTTCCTTTATCATCTTTTACAGATAAGAATTTAAACAGCCTTCCATCTTCAACTCTATTTTTGATTTTTGTAACAACATAAGGATTAGTATCTAAATCTTTAAATAGAGGGTCTATTTTCAATAAGTTCAATCCAATATTTGCTACTTCATTACAGTAAATAACTTCACCTTTTTCATTAGTTATGTAAACAACATCAACACCAGAGGTTGCTTGGTAATCTGCAATAATATTATTATTAACAGTATTCCAATCAATAGTGTTTCTAAGTTTATAAGCTTCTTTTAACATTTTTCCTTCCATAATTTTGCTTGCTACTATTTCTCGGAGTTCAAGTGAATTTTCGTCTAAATGTTCACTTATTTTATGAATTTCTAATGTTTTTTCCTCTTGTAATTCAATTGAAGCAGATATTTGTTGTATTTCAGAAGTAACTTGTCTTGAAAAATCAGTTAATGATTTTAGTGTTGCAGAAACATCTTTACTGTTGTTATTTATTTCTTCGATGTTTTCATTAACATTTTTAATACGTTTTGTAATATGAGATAAAGAGTCATCGATGTTATTGAAATCCTCTATAGTGCCTACAATTATTTTTGAACTAGTATCAACATAGGATTTTTGTGAATTAATATCATTAAGCATATCTTGTATATCAGTAGATAAGTTATTTACTACTGTTCCAATATTTTTTGATACTTCATTAGTTTGTATAGCTAATTTTCTTACTTCTTCAGCAACTACAGAAAAACCACGACCATGTTGTCCAGCCCTTGCAGCTTCAATGGAGGCATTAAGTGCTAGAAGATTTGTTTGCTCAGAAATATTATTAATAGAGTCAAGCATTTTTACTACTTCAAGAGAGTTATTACTAAGAACTCCCATTGTGTCAGATGTATTTACTGTAAGCCTATTAATTTTATCTATAATGTCTTTTATAGTATTTGATGATTGTAAGCTTTTTCTAACAGTTTCAATGGAGGTTTCCGTAAAATTAATAGTTTCGAGCATTTCCTTATTCATACTATCTATTGATAAAGAAATATCTTCTACGCTATTTAAAGATGTTTCTATCATGTTGTCTTGGGTATAGCTATTATTTGAAACTATAGTTGTTGAAGCTGTTATTTCCCCAATTGAATGTATTGAGCTTTCGGCTATTGATTTTAAATTAGAGCTAGTTTTGCTAATATCAAGGGATATATTAATTTGTTTTCTCAGTGTGCTTTTCATATTTACAATTATAGTATTTATTTCATTCAATATTTTTTTGGCAATATGACTTTTTGTATAATTAACATTAACGGTTAAATCGTTGTCGTTAATGCTCTTTAAGTGGTATATAGATTTTTTGATAATAGATTTAGTTACCATCGTTAGTGAAAATATTGTAATAGTGGAATACATTACACAGAGTATAGTTGTAAAAATTAATGATGAACTTAATTCAAGTAATAAAGCAAAACTTGAAAAAATTGATAATACTATTGCTGATAAAATTAATGTTATTGTTAAATTAAAATTTTTCATTTAACCCTCCTAAATTGATAAGTAAGTTGTAAGGGAAAATTTTATCATAAATTAATAAATTAAACAATCTAATATACTTGTTTGATAATAAATCCATTAGCATTTAATTCTTCTTTAATGGTACATATGTGATCATTTCCGTAAGTTTCTAAAGTAACCTCTAATACTACATTATGGAATCGATTTAAAGCTTTAAATTGATTATGTTCTAATTTTATTATATTTGCATTCAGTTTGTTTAATATTTGAGATATTTTTAATAGTTGTCCTGGATTGTCAGGCAGTTCAACAGAAAAACAAAACAGTCTACCAGAAGAGACTAAGCCATTATTAATCATAGAAGAAATAGTTACTACATCAATATTTCCGCCACTAACTAAGGAAACGACCTTTTTGTTATGAAAGTTAAGTTTTGATACAGCGGCCAAAGATAGAGCACCTGCATGTTCACATATTAATTTTTGCTTTTCTAACATTAATAGGAAAGCGTTCATTATATCATGATCTGAAACTAAGATGATATCATCAACGTAATCTTTGATAATGTTATAAGTAATTTCGCCAGCATTTCTTACAGCTACACCGTCGGCGATAGTATTTACTTTATCAAGAGGGGTTACCTTATTATTTTTCAAAGATGTTTTTAAAGTTGCTGCACCTTCTGGTTCAACACCTATTACTCGAACATTTGGATTAATAGATTTTATAGCTAAGGAAATGCCACTGATTAATCCACCACCTCCGATAGGTACAAGTACAGCATAGACATCAGAAAGTTCATCTAATATTTCTAAACCAATAGTTCCTTGCCCGTATATCACATCTAAATCATCAAAAGGATGAATAAAAGTAGACCCTTTTTCTTGACATATAGACATAGCTTTTTCATAGGCATCATCATAAACAGATCCGTGTAAAATAACTTCAGAACCGTAATTTTTTGTTGAAGAAACTTTAATAAATGGAGTTGTTTTAGGCATTACAATAGTTGATTGAACGCCTTGTTCTTTAGCAGCATAAGCAACCCCCTGAGCGTGATTTCCAGCAGAAGATGCAACTAGACCTTTTAGCTTTTCTTCTTCTGATAATAAAGCAATTTTATTATAAGCACCTCTTATTTTAAATGAACCTGTTTTTTGTAAATTTTCTGGCTTAATATAGATTTCATTACCTGATATTTCACTAAAAAGTTCACTATAAATTAAAGGTGTTTTTTTGATTACTTTTGAAATAGTATTTTGAGCCTTTTTGATTTCTTTCAAATGATTTTCCATTAGAACCTCCGAGGGAATATTTTTTTAAATATGAAAACAAAATAGTTTGAATTTTAAAAATTGTAACAATAAAAAGAATATTTGTCAATTTTAAATAAAAAAATAAAGTATAGATTAAACAATTCATATGTCTTATAATTATAATTTAAATAGTAAGTCATCTTATAAAAAATAACTAGTCTTTTTTATTTTAGATGTCTATTGAAAGGAAAGATACTAATATGCATAAAAAATTTATTAGCCTGAAATATAAAATAATATTCTTTCTAGTCGTAGTATTTTCAATTTTAATAATAGGGATGGGAGCTATATCTTATAAAAAAGCATCAGAAATTCTAACTAGTAATATAGTAAATACGAAGATGGATGTCGTTAAGCAAGTGGAAATGAATATTGATTATATGATGAAAGAAGTTGAAAAAGTATCAACATTTATAATAGCAAGTGAGAATGTAAGAAACTTTATGAAAGCATCTTTAGACATAGATCAAGCTTTATTACACCAATATGATAAGAATATTTATGATCAATTAGGCTTTTTTGTCATTGACAGCGATTTTTTGAAGTCTATAAATTTACAAGGAAATAACGGATTGAAATTTAGTACTGATTCAGTTTTTACTGATATTTCAGATAATATAAGAAATGAAACTGTAGAATTAAAAGGTAGAAGCTTATGGAGTTTTAGTAAGAAAGGTAATAAATGTTCAATATATCAAACAAGATCAATGATAGATTACAATGATTTATCTTTTAATATGGGCATGATGAAAATTGATATTTTAGAAAAAAGTATATCAGATTTATTTGCGAGAAATAATGAAAATGAGGTAGGCGAATTTTATCTAATTGATGGTGAAAAAAATATTATTTCAGCTAGTAATAAAGAATTAATAGGGATTAATTTTAATGATTATTATTCAAGTTTTACAGTTAATAATAAAAGTGAATATGAAAAAATCATATTAGATCATGAAGCTTATTATTTGCTTTATAATAAATTAGAAAATGTTAATTGGATGGTAGTTAATATGATACCAAGAAAATCAATACTTAAAGAATTAAATATTATTAAAAAATTCACTATAATAATTATTTTTGTGGGAATTTTATTGTGTGTAATATTTTCTTATTGGGTTTCCGTTAAATTATTAAGGCCATTAATGAGATTAACACAAAGTATGATTCAAATCGAAAATGAAGATTTTAGTATGAAATTAGATATAAAGAGTAATGATGAGATAGGTGTAGTTGCAGATACATTTAATAGAATGTCTTGTAAATTAGATAAATTACTTAATCAAGTTTATAAGTTGAAAATAAAAGAGAAGGAAGCAGAGCTCCGAGTATTACAAATGCAAATTAATCCACATTTTTTATATAATACACTTGATGTTATATATTGGATGTGTAGGATAGAAAAAGCTGAAGAGTCAGAGAAATTGGTACAGGCATTGTCTAATTTATTTAGGTTAACATTAAATAATGGGAAAGATATGACAACTGTAAGGCAAGAGGTTGAACATATAAAAAATTATATTATTATTCAACAAAAGAGATATGATATACAATTTATAACAGAAGTTGATGAAGAACTTTTAGATTGTCAGGTCATAAAGCTTATATTACAACCTTTAGTTGAAAATGCTATAGTACATGGAATTGAAAAGAAAAATGGAAAAGGTCATATATGGGTACAAGTTAAAATTAAAAATGAATCATTGGTATATATCGTAAAAGATAGTGGAGTTGGTATAGATTTGAAGAAGATGAATGAATATTTACAAGATGGAGAGATAAAGGAAAATAAGGGATTTGCGATTAGAAATGTAAATGAAAGAATTAAATTGCAGTTTGGTAAACAATATGGGATACAGTATTTTAATAATAATGATGGAGGAACTACTGTGTTAGTTTGCCAGCCAATTGTTAGGGGTGAATTAGGATGATTAAAATGCTAATTGTAGATGATGAATTAATAATTAGAAAAGGAATTAGTATGTCAATAGATTGGGAAGAACAAGGGGTTGAGATAGTTGGAGAAGCAGCTAATGGAAAAGAAGCTATAGAAAAATTAGAAACTTTAAAGCCTGATATTTTAATGACAGATATAAGAATGCCTGAAATGAATGGATTAGAGTTATGCAAATATATTTATGAAAAAAACTTTGATATAAAGATGATTGTTTTAACGGGGTATGATGATTTTGAATATGCTAAACAAGCTATCACATATAAAGTAAATGATTTTTTATTGAAACCAGTTGGTGCTGATAAATTAGTAGAAGCTGTTGCAAAAATTATTAAAGAAATCAATCAAGAAAGAATAAAATTAGAAGAAGAAAAATTATATAAAAACTTAGTTTCATCTAATATTAATATAATGCAAAAGAAATTTATAAATAATTTATTGAAAAAAGAGTTAACGATAGAAGATGATATAATAAATAGAGGACAACAAATCAAAGTGGATTTATCAGGGCCTAGTTATCAAGTATTTGTTTGTGAGATAGATGATTATAGAAAGCTTAAAAGAAAGTATAGTAAACTTGAAATAAAAAAAATTACTCAAAAAATAATTGATGATTTAAAGGCGTTTATGAATCAGGATATATTAAATATCCGTCTAGAGGAAATAGAAAATGAGAAAATTATTTTTGAAGGAATAATTAGTATTAAAGCTGATTGTAATCATATTGAAAACAATTTTTGGGATTTTATAGATACAATCAAGAGTAGAACAGGTATTTCTTTAACAGTAGGGCTTGGTGGTGTTTATCACGAAATCAATAAAATTAATTATTTTATTCATTAATGCT
>Ga0209013_10005375_pt1 | contig 11043 bp, 10 predicted proteins | sample Cruoilmetagenom2_FD_187291 | JGI IMG/M metagenome (GOLD analysis project Ga0209013, IMG submission 187291) | Oil polluted marine microbial communities from Coal Oil Point, Santa Barbara, California, USA - Sample 2 (SPAdes) (version 2) | ecosystem: Environmental > Aquatic > Marine > Oil seeps ...
TCCATAAGTGAACCCATAGACATGATCTCTACACCATATGCTTTAAGAGGCATTACTTTGTTTCCCTGAATCTCCGGTTTTTGATCTGCAACACCCATCATCCGAGGAATATTTGGTCCATAGATGTCAGCATCAAGAAGACCGACTTTTTTACCTTGCATTGCCATAGCAACTGCGAGGTTTACAGATGTAGTTGATTTACCAACTCCACCTTTACCTGAACTTACCATTACGAAGTTCTTTACATGTGGAGCGATGTTTTTACCACTCACTGAGTTAGACATTTGCTTTGGTGCCTGTGGAGCAGTCACATTAATACTTACATTCTCAAACCCAAGCTTTTTAAGCTCAGTTGTTGACTCATCTGTAAGTTGTGCTTTGACTTCATCCGCAGATGAAGTAATATCGATAGTCAAAGAGACATTTGATCCATCAACAGCAATATCTTTTACAAATCCAAAAGTTACGATATCTTTTGTAAATCCCGGATACGTTACGTTTTTTAACGCTTCTAATACATTTTCTTGTGTCATATATTTATTCCTAACTTATATTTAGTATAAGAGTTATACCAATCCAATCTTAAATTAGATTGAAATTATCTCTTTTATTTTAATTAGGAGTAAATTTATCTGATTAAAGAAACTATCAAGCTATCTAAATGTATAATTCGTTACTATTTGATACACAGTACATTATTTATATATAATATATACAGGAATTTATTTGTCAAACACTACCTTAATACTTTTAGGAGCAGGCAACTCCACACGATTTAAAAGCAATGTTAAGAAACAATGGCTCTATTCTGGAGATATTCCTTTATGGTTACATGTAGCTGAACACTTTGATGATATTGCTGATTTTGCACAGATCATCATTGTCTCTTCTGTTGATGACATCATACTAATGCAAAGTTTTGCTGACTACACCTATGTTGAAGGTGGAGACTCAAGACAGGCTTCTTTAAATAATGCCCTGCAACATGTTACTTCAGAGTATGTACTGGTATCTGATATCGCCAGATGTTGTATCCCTAAAGATATGATAGAACGTATCTTGGCTGCAAAAGAAAAAGGCAGCTGTATCGTCCCTACCTTACCTGTAACCGATACGCTCTATTTGGGTGATTCTCCTATAGACAGAGAGCAGGTAAAGATCATCCAAACCCCTCAACTCAGTGTTACTAAAACACTCAAAAAAGCGCTGCAGACAGAGCAACTTTTTACAGATGACAGTTCAGCTGTTGCTTCTATGGGTGAAAAAGTACATTTTGTGGAAGGTTCGGTTCATGCCCATAAACTTACAACCATCGCTGATCTGGAAAAGCTATCTTGCATTCAGTCACCTTCCATGAAAACACTTACAGGTTTTGGTCTGGACATTCATCCCTTTGAAAAAGATAAAGAGATGTTCCTGTGTGGTGTGAAGATAGATGTTGATTATGGATTTAAAGCACATAGCGATGGAGATGTAGCTATACATGCACTCATCGATGCTTTACTTGGTGCAGCAGGTATGGGTGATATCGGCGAACTCTACCCTGATACGGATGAGAGCTATGCTGGAGTTGACTCCAAAAAATTACTTTCAGATACCATCAACAAACTCAAAACACATGGTTATGAGATCGGCAATGTTGATCTTACTATCCTGGCTCAAGCTCCAAAATTATTACCTTACAAAGAAGAGATGCGCAAAACATTGGCTTCTTTACTTGGTATCAGACAAAATTTTGTCAACATTAAAGCCACTACAGCTGAGAAACTTGGTTTTGTGGGACGAAAAGAAGGTGTGACGGTTCACGCCATAGCAAATTTAACTTATTTAAACTGGAAAAACATATGAAAATCATCATTGTAGAAAATGAACTATATTTAGCACAAAGTATCGCCTCTAAACTAGGTGAAAATGGATTTGAAACAGAAACCTTCAGCTCTATCAAAGAAGCAATGAAAAGCAATGGTGATGTCTATCTGCTCTCAACAAACTTGCCAGGACAAAATACTGCACCACTCATCACTCAATTTAAAGATAAGATCGTTATCTTAATGGTAAGTTATATCAATAACGATACCGTAGGTGAACCGCTTAAACTTGGGGCAAAAGACTACATCGTCAAGCCATTTATGATAGAAGAGTTGTTGCGTAAGATAGAGCACTATCAAGAGTACCAGAATCTTAAAAAACATACCCTACTTTATCAAGAGTATATGAAAAACCTGCTTCAAGAGATAGAAACAGATTTCAATCCGGAAAAACTTACCTCCCCTCTTGTCATTCAAACCAATTACCAAAGACTTGTAGATAAAGTCGTTTTTGAATTTGCACAAACAAATAACAAACTTTTAACCTTTGTACCACTAGGCGACAAAGTCTGGAAAGAGAAGATAAGTAAATGTAGTGCCCAATCACTCCTCTATGTTACAGAGATCCATACCCTTAAAAAAACAGACAGAGAGCAACTTTTAGAGTTGTTAAAGAGTTATGATTTCATTTTATGCAGTACTTCTGAACTGGAAACAGATTTTCCAACGATCACACTGAACACAGACTCTAAACTTTATGATCAAAACGAGATACTCACCATAGATGATTATGTCAAGTTTATCGTCAACAGTTTCCAGTACAAATTCCCAGATACGGAACTCTCTAAAAAATTAGGTATCTCAAGAAAAAGTTTATGGGAAAAAAGGAAAAAGTATGGGCTTTTCAAGAAAAAATAGTAAATTAACATATTGGCTCATTTAACTAGTTACATTAACAGTAAAGAAGGAATATAAATGTCAAATAATAAATCTATATATATAGACACAGAAGCTCTCTCTACTCTGGCATTGGTCAAAGAGGGTCTTATCACTCCTGTAGATAAACTCATGAATGAAAAAGAGGCTAAAGAGGTTGATGATACAAAGTTCTATAAAGGTGTCCCCTTCCCTTTTGCCTTTATCCTTGCTCCCAAAGGTAAACGAAATCATACAGTACTTAAAACATTAAAACAAGGTGACAGAGTAGATCTTATCAATTATGGTAAAAAAGTAGGAGAGCTCATCGTTGATGAAACATTTATCATAGACCCTCAACAACGTCTTTACGATATCTTTGGCACCAATGACCCTTCTCATCCCGGCGTCAAAAACACTACTTCCAGACTTGGCGAGATCGCTGTAAGTGGCGAATACACCGTAGAGTATCCACTTATCACTGACAATATAAAACGTATCAAAAGCATGATCACTAAAACAGGCGCAAAGTTCATCACCTCCATGATGATAGCTGCCAACCCTTTTAACCGTGCCCATGAAAGAATGATCCGTCAAGCCATCAGTGATTCTGATCTGCTTGTTATCTTTTTACGTAAGCCCTTTACTTCTGAAGGCTTACGTTATGATATTCGCCATAATGCCTTGACTACTTTTGCCGACAATTTTCTACCTCGCAATAAAGTCATTATTATTCCTTTTGAAAACTCTTATATCTTTGCGGGATACAATGAGCTTATATTAGATGCTATTTTGGCAAAAAACTACGGATGTAACCAACTTGTCATTGGTAAAAATCATGGAGGCCTGGGACTCTATTATGATAAAAACAGACTCAGTTCTATTTTTGACCATTGCAAAAATATTGAGATTGATATTAAAACAGTGGATGAGTATGTCTACTGTGACATGTGTAACACACTTGTAAGCACACAAACATGTCCACATGGACAACACCATCATGTACACTATCACTCAGAGTCCATCATGAAACTTATACAATCCGGGCTCATTCCTCCTTCCATTTTGGTCAGAAAAGAGGTTTCAGCAAACATATTGGCAGCACTTTTCCCTGAAAGATTTGAAAACCTGCAGGAGTTACACTACTCTCTCATGCCAGGTTCTGGACTATTGGAACAGCAGAGTGAAGAGCAGTTTTATTTGAAGTTGATAGAACTCTATCAGACATCATCACTCACATAAAGGCAAACGTATGAATATGCAAAAACTTTTCTTAACCTTTTTTGGAGCGGGCCTCAGCCCAAAAGCTCCCGGTACAGTAGGGACTCTCGCTTCACTTCCTGTGGGTTTGGCAGTGCTTTACTACTTTGGCATGGAGACACTTTTCACACTCACGCTTGCCATTACCATCATCGGTATTCTTGAAGTAAACAAATATGAAAATGAAACCGGCATCCATGACCAACAGCACATCGTCATAGACGAAGCAGTAGGTATGTGGCTTTCACTCATGATAGCCTACTCCTCAGCCATCACTATGAGCTACCCTTACGCAGAGATCCTTGCTGTCATCTTCAGTTTCGCAGCATTCCGTCTCTTTGACATTTGGAAACCCTCAACTATAGGGTGGATAGACAGAGAGCTTAAAGGTGGTCTGGGTGTGATGCTGGATGATGTATTGGCCGGTATCGCAGGTGGACTTTTATCTGTAGTGATGCTAATGGGGATTGAAAAGTTGTTTTAAGTGTAGGGTGTTGTATCCTCACAGCACTACCTTGGTGATATTTTGAGTTTAGCAGGGTAATCAAAGAGCTCTCCTCTATAGGAAAGCAGATTACGCAGCACTTAATTGTTTGTCTATTAAATTCCTTTTCATTAGTGCAGTGTGCAAACTGGACCCTGCACACTAAGAGTTTTCTCTATAAAAACTGAAAAACTTAATCCACACTAAATTCAAAAATATATATAATCAAACAGTTTATATCTATGGGGTTCATATGTCTAAAAAAAATATTTTATTTATAAAAGGTACTGCCGATGACAAGAATGTGCAGCTTCTTTCAATACGTAAAGACGGTTCAGCTAGTCTTCAACATACGGGAAGTGCAAATATTTATGAACATATTCAAAGTGATCTATTTGACAAAACTTTATTGATCTTCGATACCAATCCTAAACAGGAGATAAGAGGAATACGCTTTGATGCTGTTTTCAATCAAATTTCCGATCCCGATACCCATAAAATAGCACTTTTGAAAGCAGAGGGTATGCATGCACAATTACCCCAAAATATGCCATTTTTCAACAGACCTGAAAATATCAAAAAAACTACTCGAGAGAACATTTACCAACTGCTCCAAGAAGTCGATAAACTACATGTTCCCAAAACAGTCAGGATCCAACCAAAATCACCATCCGATATTTACGATACCATAGACAAAGAGGATTTTGAATTCCCGATCATCTTTCGTCAGGCCGGTGACCATGGAGGTATCAGCACGATAAGGGTTGATGATAAAACGGAACAGTTTTATGCTTTTCCTCTGGATGAGCGGGATTATTACCTGACAAAGTTTGTAGAATATGCAAATACTGATGGTATTTATACAAAATACCGTCTTGTTGTGGTTGACAGTGAAGTGTTTATTAGGCACGCTATTTTTAGTGATAACTGGGTTATTCACAGTAACAGTAGAAAATTTATGAAAAAAGATAAAAAGTATCAACAAATAGAAGAAGAAATTTTAAACTCATTTGAGACTGAAATAAAGCCAAAAATCCAATCAATAATCAATGCAATTTATTCTAAATTAGAACTTGATTATTTTGGAATCGATTGTTATATTGACGACCAATTCAATATGACTATATTTGAAATAAATGCCAACATGAATGTTCTTTCAAACAGCTATGGTGGAGAAAAAAGTATTTGGAATGAAAAAGTAGAACTTATTAAAAATGCCATAACAAAGATGATTGAAAAAAAGCTTCACACATGAACTTCATAATTGAAAAAGCAACTCCCCAAGATAGAGATGAGATCATAAAAGTATTAACCCCCTGGAATATGCACCATATTCCATCCCCTGAAGCTGAAGAGATCGATATATCATGTTTTTTTGTTGCTCAAATATCCGGAAAAATCATTGGGGTCTGCGGATATAAGCTTCTTTCCGAAGGCAAAGGAAAGACGAGGCTACTTGCTGTTTATCCTGAATTCCAAGGTTCAGGTGTCGGTAAAGCCCTGCAAGATGTTCGTCTGGAGACAATGTATAAAGCCGGAGTGAAAAAAGTCATTACCAATGCTGACCGTCCGGAAATTATCTTATGGTACAAAAAGCATTATGGATATTATCAAATAAGCACCTTGGACAAAGTCTCTTCCCACGGTCTGGATGAGATTGACCATTGGACCACACTTGAGATGGATCTGGATACCTACTTCAAGACCAAAGACGAAAATGAACATCGTATTAAGTCCTATATACAAGAAAATGATCCTGTTCCCTTAAGTACCTACAGCCCATTGATCATCAATGTATGTTTGACAGGTATGATTCCCTCAAAGATCAACACTCCTTATGTTCCCATCAGTGTCGATGAGATCATAGAGGATGCGATAAAGGTCTATGATGCAGGAGCCAGGATCGTGCATATACATGCACGTGACGAAAATGGATTGCCGACACCGGATGCGAAGTATTATGAAAAGATCATTAGCACTATACGTCAAGAACGTCCACAACTTATATGCTGTGCAACGACTTCGGGTAGAGATTGGTCCAGTTTTGAAAAAAGGTCAGAAGTATTGGAATTAACCGGAAATGCAAAGCCGGATATGGCCAGTTTAACGTTGGGGTCTTTGAACTTTTTAACGGGAGCGAGTGTGAACGCTATCAATATGATAGAACAGTTGGCAATGAAAATGAAAGAGAAAAAGATCAAGCCGGAACTTGAGATTTTTGACTCGGGGATGGTAAATGTCGCCAAATACCTTGAACGCCATGAGATCATCCATGGTAAAAAGTATTTCAACATCCTGCTGGGAAACATCAATACTGCACCGGCTACCATAGGAGATCTGGCACATCTTTCAAATGCACTGCCTGAAGATTCTGTCTGGGCAGCAACTGGTTTGGGAGGATTTCAGTTACCGATGAATACAGCAGCTATTGCTGCAGGAGGTCATGTTAGAGTGGGGATTGAAGACTCAATTTACTATGACTATGGACAAAACAGATTGGCAACCAATACCGATCTGGTTAAACGCATTGTACGCATTGCCAAAGAGCTTCAAAGAGACATTGCCACAGGAAGTGAAACGAGAAAGATGCTTGGAATGCAATGATCTAACAAGCATTTTTTTACTCAAAGATAATGGGGGGGGAAGTTTTCCACCTTAATGTAAAAGCACAAATATTTAATAGAGAGGATACACTATATGAAACAATTAGTATTGATATTGATTGCAAGTCTGTTTTTCTTTGGCTGTAGCAAACAAAAGGAAAAAAGTGTTAAAGCTGATAAAAATATACGTATTCTTTTTGCAGGCGACACGAGTTTTGGTGAAAATTATAGAGGAGGCATGAATATCCTAAAGTCAAAAGGATATGACTACTCTATAAACAAACTTGTTCCTTTCCTTAAAAACTCAGACATGGTTATAGCAAATCTTGAAACACCGGTTACAAATTTGCGCTCTTCACCACTGCATGGAAAAAAGCGTTATATCCACTGGAGCGATATCGAAAAAACTCCGAAAAACTTGATAAAGAATAATATAAAAACTGTATCACTGGCAAATAACCATACAATGGATTATGGTATTAAAGGACTTAAAGAGTCATTGGATATTCTTAAAAGCAATGGCATTGAATATTTCGGAGCAGGCAGAAATGAAACAGAGGCATCCATTCCATTTAGGTTTAATTCAATAATAAACGGTAAAGAGATCAATTTTATTGTAGCTGCCGGTTTTGAATATATAAAAGATTATGACAAAAAATTTAATTTTTATGCCAATCAAAATTCAGGAGGAGTAAATGCCTGGAATGAAACAAATGCATTTAATCAAATAAAGGCTTTACGTGATTCGGATGATAAAGCATTTATAATAGCTTATCCACATTGGTGGAAAAATTACTCCTGGAAGAGTGAAGACCAGACAAAACTAGCACATAGAATGATTGATGCAGGAGCCGACCTGGTGATAGGTCACGGAGCTCATAAACTACAGGAAATAGAAGAGTATAAAGGACGCTGGATAATATACAGTCTTGGTAACTTTCTTTTCAATACATATGGCCGATATCAGCAGAAAAAGGCACCTCCTTTCAGTCTGATAGCCAAACTCGAAATCAGTCAAAGAAACTATAATCCTTCATTTTTACTAAAACTATATCCTATTGTCAGTGACAATAGGATCACAAAATTTCAGCCTCGTCCTGTAACAAAAAATGAGTTTAATTACGTACAAAAGCTTGTGTTAACAAAGAGTTCCAAACCTAAACAATTACAAAAAAGAATTAAAATTGGGAATGATTCTAATGGAATGCACTTTATTCTAACTTTAAGGTCAGTTGCCACCTTAAAAAGATAATGGGGACAGTTTCCACCTTTATCCTATAGTCAGGAGACTACACCCTACGGAATAAGGGTTTCTTCATAAACACAAAAAGATTTAATCCACACTATATTAAAAAATTTATATAATCAAACAGTTTATATTTATGGGGTTCAAATGTCTAAAAAAAATATTTTATTTATAAAAGGTACCGGTGATGACAAGAATGTGCAGCTTCTTGCTATAAACAAGGACGGTTCAGCTCTTCTTGAACATACAGGAAGTGCAAATATCTATGAACATATTCAAAGTGATCTATTTGACAAGACCTTATTGATCTTCGACACCAATCCTAAACAGGAGATAAAAGGGATACGCTTTGATGCTGTTTTCAATCAAATTTCCGATCCGGATACCCATAAAACAGCGCTTTTGAAAGCAGAGGGTATGCAGGCGCAATTACCCCCAAATATGCCATTTTTCAATTCTCCTGCCAATGTAAGAAAAACTACCCGGGACAACATTTACCAGTTGCTCCAGGGGATCGACAAACTGCATGTCCCAAAGACGATCAAACTTCAACCTACATCACCTTCCGATATCTATGATGCTATAGATAAAGAGAATTTTGAATATCCAGTTATCTTCCGTCAAGCCGGTGACCATGGAGGCATCAGCACGATAAGGGTTGATGATGAAACGGAACAGTTTTATGCCTTTCCTCTGGATGGGCGGGATTATTATTTGACTCAGTTTGTTGACTATAAAGAAAATGATCTTTATACCAAATACCGTTTGGTTGTTGTCAATGGGGAAGTATTTCTTCGTCACGTCATGTTTGCTAAAAACTGGATGGTACATGATAGAATTCAACTCAAAGAGGTAAATGCAAGAAAAACTATTTCTAAGCGTTTTTCCAGGGAAATCAAGCCATTCATACAACCAACAATCAATAAGATCCATCAGTGCTTAGGACTTGACTACTTCGGTATTGACTGTTATATTGACAAAGAGATGAACTTATTAATTTTTGAGGTCAATGCCAATATGAATGTTTTTATTGATATCGAAGGCAATGTTTTTAAAAAACATATTGAGAGGACAAATCAGGCATTAATAAAAATGTTGATGAAAGGAAAAAATTAATGTTAATGAAAATCGGTATTGAATATGAATTTACATTAAAGGATAAAGCCAATAATTATTTGGACTTTGATAATACTGAATATGGACTTTTCAAACAAGTAGTAGATGACTTTCCATATTATGAGAATGATGCTAAAGTATTTGAGTGTAAATCTCTTGAGAAGGTACCAAAACGTTGTTATGTAGAAGGATTTGAAAGATATGATACAAGCGGTAAACTCCTTGGGACCATCCCAAAAGGTTTAGAGATTAGAACACTTCCTCATGCAACGATCGATGAGGCACTTGAAGAATTGGACAACTCCTATTCACACATAAAAAATAGTGCAGAACTCCTTGGCTTATCACCACTTGAAGTCAGCTATCACCCTTTTAAAAACTTCATAGCATTGCAGACACCATTAAATTCATTTGAAATTGATTTACGAAAGAAAAGCAATGCACTATCAGCTGATATAGCATTGAATGCAATGCTATGGCATAGCATTCAGATCAATGTATCGATAGATAATTCAACTACAGAACAAATGACTGATCTTGTTCAGAAAATAAACTATTATGCTCCATTTATAATCCCTTTTAGCTTTTCATCTCCTTTTTGCAATGGTGAACCATTCAAAGGGTTATCCTATCGGTCGTATGTTAGATCCTCCATGAGACAGATAGTCAAACTGCAAAAAAGAAACGAAATCGACGTTATTGAATTTATGGGGTTTGATACTTTTTATAACCTCTCTTTATTTAAAGCTCTGCTTTTACTCTTTAAGGGCTTACTTATTGATACAACTTTGACCAAAAGAGCTCTCTCACGAGATATAGAATATTTACAACGTTCTGCACTGAAGGGTTTTGAGGATGAAGCCATTAAACAAGAGGGGATAGCCGTGTTCAGTGCTGCAAAAGCAGCTTTGAAAGAAGAAGGTGCCGCACTGCAACATCTCGAAACGATGCTTCAAACCAATGATTCTTATGCAGCTAGAATGAAACGTACGTATCAGGAGACTGGTGATATCATGGAAACAATTTCAAATAAGTATAATTACTAAACACTTTTTACGTGGATGCTATAGCTTTCTTGTTCCGCCTCTCCGAAGGTGGAACACATACAAAATTTGATCATGCTATATAAACTGTGATCTTCTCCTGTGTTGCATATGCATTCCATCTCGGGAGAGATGGAACGAGGGTAAAACCTATTTTTTCTTATTAAATGCATTATACACCATGCATCCATCCGCATGGCCGCCTTCGCAGGCTTTTTTAAAAAATATTATTGCCTTGTTTATATCTTTTTTTACACCCTTGCCTTCTCCATATAAAAGTCCAAGGCGTGTACATGCACGAGCATAACCGGCATTACAAGAGATCTCGTAGTACTTTCTCGCCTTTATATAATCCTTCTCAACACCTTTGCCTGTATTGTAGATATATCCTAGTTTAAAACACCCTTTAGCATCTCCACTATTACAAGCCTTGCTGAAAAGTTCTATTTGTTCTGAGCCTTTTTTTGTCATCAGTTTAGTATCTGTGCCGTTTTTAGAGAGAGTCAAACTCGCATTCAAGCCTGTGAGCAATATAACTGTTATTAGTAATATTTTTTTCATTCATTGT
>Ga0209013_10005376_pt1 | contig 11040 bp, 16 predicted proteins | sample Cruoilmetagenom2_FD_187291 | JGI IMG/M metagenome (GOLD analysis project Ga0209013, IMG submission 187291) | Oil polluted marine microbial communities from Coal Oil Point, Santa Barbara, California, USA - Sample 2 (SPAdes) (version 2) | ecosystem: Environmental > Aquatic > Marine > Oil seeps ...
CGAACCATATCACTGTAAAATGCGGTAAGTCAATGCCTACCATCTTCGAGGGGTATGAGGTTCCAGGTTCAAGGTTCAGAGTTCAAAGGTTAAGAAGTTACCACCGTTAAGTGGTTAAAAACGTTAACCCTGAACCCTTGAACCTTCTTTCCTGAAACCTATTCAAGCTTGCCAGAAGTTGCGCTAACCACCAACTCATGGTAGACCTCGTTAGCACCAATCAAAAGGAGACCTGATGTTTGGCGACCTAGAAAAAAAACAACTTATCAAGCTAAATGATGAGTTATCTCAAGGAATTACAATTCGCCTGGTTGAATCCGGACACGCGCACAGTCAGGTGTTTCATGAATTTTGCGACGGCTTAACACAGCTGGTGCCAAAAATTAGAATCGCCCAGGAGGATGGCTCCTCCCAACAGCCACCGCAAATTTTAATCGGCAGTAGTCTAAAGTATCTGGCTCTACCGACCGGTTTGGAAATGCAGCCGTTTATTGAGGCGCTGGCCGCCCTCGATTCAGGGCCATTACAGGTAACGGAATCCATAAAAAATCGTTTAAAAGAAAACAATTTGCCGGCGACCCTAACCGCCTTCATCGCACCGCAATGCACGTTTTGCCCGAAGGTGATAAGCCAGCTCATTCCATTATCCATGGTAGAATCCGGCGTTCAATTAATCGTCATTGACGGAACGCTATTCCCTGAGATGACCCAGGCCCACAAGATACAGTCCGTACCGACCATCCTGCTGGACGACCAGTTTCGCTGGACGGGCTCGGTTTCATTAGACGAACTTATTGACGCCGTCAGCACCCGGGATCCCGCCTTGCTGGGTGCCTCTTCCCTGGAAAGTATCCTGAAAGATGGCCAAGCCGGCCATCTTGCCGCCATGATGCTGGATGCCCAACAAATTTTCCCGGCCTTTTATGAGCTGCTCACTCACGAAAAGTGGCCGGTTCGCCTGGGAGCAATGGTAGTGATGGAGGAGATTGCCGGAAAGAATCCCGCAATGTCGTCTGAAGCAATTAGCCCGTTGTGGAATCGCTTTGACCGGGTTTCCGATCAAATAAAAGGCGATATTCTCTATCTTTTCGGAGAGATCTCGGATCGCCGCGCCGTTTCATGGCTGGAGGAGGTGACGGCCGGGGAATTTGATTTAGAGGTTAAGGAAGCGGCCAGAGAGGCCCTGGGAAAAATGGTGGCAAAAAAAGCCCTGTCACAACAATGACAGGGCTTTTTCTATTGCATGTTCAATCGCAAACCAGAGTTGATACTATTTTTCGTCTTCGTCGCTTTTCTTGGTTGAAGCCTTTTTCTCTTTGGCAGCGGGTGCATCCTCTTTTTGAGCCGGTGCTTCTTGTTTTTTGGCTGCCCCTTTGGTTTCCTTTTTCGGCTTGTCTTCCTTTTTGGCTTCGGCAGGTTTTTCTTTCACGGCTGCTTTCTTTTTGGAAACTGCTTTGGTTGCAGGTTTATCTTCTTTTTCATCTCCGGTAGTTTTTTTCTTTGAGGCCGGCTTGGCAGTTGACTGGACCGCATCATCTTTGGCTTTCGCTTTGGTTTTCTTCTCGGAAGCCTTTTCTGACTTTACTTCAGCAGCCTTCGGTTTTGCGGATTTTGGCTTTTTTTCATCTGCTGCAGGTTTGCTAACAGCGTCAGCCTTGACTTTTTTCTTTTTGGTTTTCTTCTTTTTGGTGTCCCGGGAATATACCAGTTCAATCAGTGAAACAGGTGCGGCATCTCCAGGTCGTCTTCCCAGTTTTACAACCCGGGTATAGCCACCGGATACCGTACCGAAACGTTCGGCAGCTTGTTCAAATAATTTATGAACCACATCTTTTTCACGCACAATGGCAAGGGCCTGACGGCGGGCGTGCAGGTCCCCTCGTTTGGCCAGGGTAATCAGATGATCTGCCCAACGTCTCAGCTCTTTGGCTTTTGCCCCGGTGGTCTGAATTCTCTCATATTTAAACAGGGATGTGACCATGTTTCTGAACATGGCTTTGCGGTGACTCGGGGTTCTATTCAGTTTCAGGACGGCTTTACGATGTCTCATGGCACTGTCTATTCTCCTTCTTCAACATTTTCCTCGGGCGGTGCAAATCCCTCAAGCTTCATGCCAAGAGAAAGGCCCATTTCAACCAAAACTTCTTTGATTTCATTTAATGATTTTCTGCCGAAATTCTTGGTTTTCAACATTTCCGGTTCAGTTTTGCTTACCAGCTGATAGATTTTATTAATATCCGCATTTTTCAAACAATTGGCACTGCGCACGGAAAGTTCAAGCTCTTCAACACTCCGGTAAAGATTTTCGTTAAACTGCGGCGCTTGCCGCTCTTCATCCCTCTGGTCCGGCTTGGGTTCAAGCTTCTCATCAAAGTTGATGAATATCGTTATTTGCTCCTTTAACATTTTAGCTGAATAGGCAACAGCATCTTCGGGGAGAATACTCCCATCTGTCCACACCTCCATGGTAAGTTTGTCATAATCGGTACGCTGACCTATGCGTGCGTTGCCCACAGTATAATTGACTCGCTTAATGGGAGAATACACAGCATCAATGGGTATGGTGCCAGCCGGAGCATCCTCATCTTTATTCGCTTCGGCCAGAGAATACCCTTTACCGACTTTAACTTGCATCTCCATTTTCAAGACCGCTTTTTCCGAAAGCGTTGCAATATGCTGCTTTGGATTCAGCACCTCACATTTTCCATCATCGCTGACAATATCTCCGGCGGTAACTATCCTTTCACCGCTGGCCTCGACACGCACTATTTTGGGCTCAGGATCTGCAACTTTAAACCGTACTTCTTTCAAATTCAGGATAATCTCGGACACATCTTCCAAAATTCCCGGGATAACACTGAATTCATGCATGACCGTATCGAATTTAACCGACACAATAGCGGCTCCATACAAAGAAGATAGAATAATCCTTCTCAAGCTATTGCCGATCGTGATCCCAAACCCTCTTTCAAGGGGTTCACATACAAATTTACCATAAGATGGATTGCTGTTTACCTGAACTTTTTCTGGCTTCATCAACTGCTGCCAGTTCATGTACATAAGTTCCTCTGACGGCATTTTTTATCTCCTGATAATTTCAGATTTCAGTTTTTGACCGCAAGCCGCGGTCGCCCGACCCTGGTTTAGATTGCCTATACTAGGTATTTGTAATTTGGGGTGGTTGAAGTATCCCCTCACATAAACTTAACTTATGCTACTTAGAGTAAAGCTCAACGATTAGCTGTTCCTGCATCGGCATGGTGAGATCCTCCCGTAACGGAAAACCCTTTATTACTCCCTTCAGGCCGTCTTTTTCGAGATCGAGCCATTGGGGAACACCCCGGCGAACCACTGCTTCTAGTGAATCCTGAAGTGCCTGTATCTTTTTGCTTTTATCACACACCTCTATGGTATCACCGATTTTAATCAAAAACGACGGAATGTCGACCCGTTTACCACTAACCAAAAAGTGTCTATGGCGGACAAATTGCCGTGCCTGGGAACGCGAGTTGGCAAATCCCAGCCGGTAGGCGACGTTGTCGAGTCGGCGCTCCAACAAGACAAGCAGATTGGTACCGGTAATTCCGCGTTGCCTTTCCGCTCTATTAAAAAACAAATGAAACTGCTTCTCGGTAAGACCGTACATGCGTTTGACCTTCTGCTTTTCTCTCAGCTGGATACCGTAATCCGAAGGTTTTCTTCCGCGACGTTCACCGTGCTGCCCCGGCGGATACCCCCGCCGATCAAAGGCACACTTATCTGAATAACAGCGATCTCCTTTGAGAAATAGTTTGAGATTTTCCCGCCGGCACTGCCGGCAAACGGAATCTGTATATCGTGCCAAGTTTTCCTCCCTGTGGTTTAGTTGACTCGTTGACTGGTTAATTGGTTGATTTGTTAAGAAAAAATTTCCAATTTACCATCTGACGATTCAACTATTTGACCAATCAACCATTCAACTTAATTAACCATTCAACCAAGTTAAACTCTGCGCCGTTTAGGCGGTCGGCAGCCATTATGCGGAATGGGGGTAACATCTTTGATCATTACCACTTTAAAGCCGGTTGCCTGCAGCGCTCGCAAAGCAGACTCGCGCCCCGGCCCGGGCCCCTTAACATAGACTTCCACACTTCTCATGCCATGTTCCATGGCCTTTTTGGCGGCGTCCTGAGCTGCCAGCTGAGCCGCAAACGGCGTGCTCTTGCGTGACCCCTTGAATCCTTGAACCCCCGCGCTGGACCATGAGACAACATTTCCCATCGAGTCGCTAATGGTTACAATAGTATTGTTAAATGTCGATTGAATGTGAACAACGCCGTTGGCAATGTTCTTTTTTACCTTTTTTTTGGTAGTACGCGTCTTTTTAGCCATGCATTATGCCTTTTCCTATTTACGATTGACTATTGAAAAAATCATGTTGGAAATAAGATCGATAGAATTCCACCATTCGATATGCCGCAGGCGGATCATTCGTCAATAATCAATTATTTTTTCTTAATTCCGCCTTTCTTCTTAACAGCTGCCCGTTTGGGTCCCTTGCGTGTCCGCGCATTGGTACTAGTTCGCTGTCCTCTGACCGGCAGCGATCTGCGATGGCGAAGTCCCCGATAACATCCAAGATCCATCAACCGTTTGATGTTCATGGAAATCTCCGTACGCAGCTCACCCTCGACCGTAAAGTCATTGTCAATTGCTTTTCGGATATTATTTATCTGCTCTTCGGTTAAATCATCAGTATTGGTGTTTGGATCAATATTAACCCCGGAGAGTATACGCTGGGATGAAGTTTTGCCAATCCCGTAAATATAGGTCAAACCGATTTCTATCCGTTTTTTTCTGGGTAGATCAACCCCCGCAATTCTTGCCAAAACGTAGCCTCCTATCCTTGTCTCTGTTTGTGTCGCTTATTTTCGCAAACAACTCGGACAACCCCTTTTCTTTTTACTATTTTACATTTGGGGCACATCTTTTTGACGGATGCTCGAACCTTCATTTTTAGTAACTCCCTCACCATTTAATATTCAATCTTCAATCCCTTTACTTCGACCGGTAAGTTATTCTTCCACGAGACAAATCATATGGCGACAGCTCTACCGTCACTGTATCACCAGGCAAAATTTTAATAAAATGCATGCGCATTTTTCCGGAAATGTGTGCCAACACCTGGTGTTTATTTTCCAGTTCAACTTTGAACATCGCATTCGGTAAAGTCTCGAGTACTATACCTTCTACTTTTATTGCCTCCTCTTTTGCCATTGCCAACTCCCGTCTCGCGGATTGAAAACGATGCGACCAATCAGTACGGTCGCAGTGATAAGTTCAATTCATTCCGATATGAGAAAACTTTCTATTTAAAATCGTCCCTTCATTTTGCCGCCGCCTTTTTTTAAGAAGCCCTCATAATGCCGGCTGAGCATATGGGATTCCATTTGAGCAACAGTATCAATCGCCACTCCAACCACGATGAGAAGGGCGGTACCGCCAAAATAAAACGGAACATTGAATCTTGTTATAAGAATCGATGGCAGCACACAGACGGTCGACACATAAATAGCGCCACCAAGCGTAATACGGGTCAATACCTTATCAATATAATCTGCCGTGCGCTTTCCAGGCCGGATACCCGGAATATACCCGCCGGCTTTTTTCATATTGTCAGCCACGTCTACAGGATTAAAAGTGACCGCCGTATAGAAATAACAAAAGAAAAAAATAAATCCAACAAACAATAACTCATAGAAGACATTTCCCGGCCGCATGGCGGCTGTGATACTTTGGATCCACTCAATCTTGACAAAGCTGCCGATGGTTGCCGGAAACATTATAATTGAGGACGCAAAAATGGGTGGAATAACACCGGAGGTATTTATTTTTAACGGCAGATGGGTACTCTGACCGCCGTACATTCTACGCCCAACCACTCGTTTGGCATATTGCACCGGAATCCGACGCTGCCCCTGTTCCACAAAAATAATAAACCCGACAACAGCAACCATTAAAATGACCAGAATTAATATGGCAAATATCCCCATTTCCCCGGTCGACAGCAACCGTACGGTGTTAACACTTGCAACCGGTAATCTGCAGACAATACCGGCGAATATGATCAGAGAGATACCATTGCCGACTCCCCGCTCGGTGATCTGCTCACCCAGCCACATAATAAAGGCAGTTCCTGCGGTCAGGGTAATAACGGTCATCAACCTAAAGGCCCACCCCGGCAACAACACAATCGGGGATCCGTCTGGGGCGCTCATACTTTCGAGCCCGACGCTGATGCCGAATCCCTGGATAGTGCTCAAAACGACTGTACCATAGCGGGTATATTGAGTAATTTTTTTTCTTCCCTGTTCGCCTTCCTTTTTTAATTGTTCAAGATGGGGGATAACAACCGTGAGAAGCTGAAGGATAATCGAAGCACTGATATAGGGCATAATGCCAAGTGCAAATACCGACAGCTTTTCAAAAGCTCCTCCGGAAAACATATTGAAAATTCCGAAAATCGTACCTTCTGCTTGCTTAAAAAAGGAAGAAAGCGCAATGCTGTCGATACCGGGGACCGGAACATGGACACCAATACGATAGACAATCAAAAGCGCCAGCGTGAAGAGAATCCTCTTTTTTAATTCAGGTATTTTAAATATGTTCTGGAAGCCGCCGCCAATCATTATATTACCTCTACTTTTCCACCCGCCGATTCGATCTTTTCTCTGGCACTTTTGCTGATCAGGTTTACTTTGACATCCAGGGAATGCTTAATTTCACCTTGTCCCAGTAGTTTTATCCCGTCCCGTTTGCCTTTAACCAGTCCTGCCTCAACGAGTGCCACCTCATCAACCACAGAGCCCTTGTCAAATCGCGCCAGGTCCCGAATATTTATAACAGCAATACTTTTCCCAAATATATTGGCAAATCCACGTTTGGGCAAACGGCGATGCAGCGGCATCTGACCGCCCTCATACCCGGGGCGAACCCCCCCGCCGGAACGGGAGTTGTATCCCTTCGTTCCGCGGCCGGCAGTCTTTCCGCGACCCGACCCCACACCACGTCCGAGGCGTCTTGGGACCTTGCGCGATCCTCGCGCCGGTGATAATTCATTTAGCTTCATCTATCTTCTCCTCAGCTTTTACCAAATGAGAGACGACATTGATCATTCCCCGTATGGCAGGCGTATCTTTCAGCTCGACGGTCCTGTTAAGCTTGGTCAGTCCCATTCCTCGCAATACCTTACGATGCTTCTCAGGCCGTCCGATCATACTTTTCACGAGCGTTATTTTTAACATTCCAGCCATCTACACTATATACCTTTCTTGCTTCTGGTCTCTGGTTTCTTGTTTCTGGTCTCTGGTTTCTGGCTTCTTGTTTCTGGTCTCTGGCGACTGGTTCGCAGCCAGCGACCAGTGACCAGTTGCCAGTGACCAGTAACCGTTCTAAAGATCATCAACACCAATGCCGCGCCTGGCAGCCACCTGCTCACGGCTTTCGAGCTGTTGAAGTCCCTGAATGGTCGCTTTAACCAGGTTATGCGGGTTATGCGATCCGAGACACTTGGTCAGAATATTATTAACGCCGACTGCTTCCAGGACGGCTCGCACCGCACCGCCTGCAATCACGCCGGTTCCCTTAGCAGCAGGTTTTAACAAGACTCTGCCGGCGCCGAACCTTCCAATCACCTCATAAGGGATGGTACCCTCGAGAAGGGGCACGTTGACCATGCTCTTTTTTGCTTTTTCCATACCCTTGCGGATGGCTTCAGGTACCTCACCGGCTTTGCCCAAGCCAAAACCAACAGAGCCGTCACCGTCGCCGACAACAACAATGGCGCTGAAACTGAAGCGGCGACCGCCTTTGACAACTTTTGCCACCCGATTAATGTGAACCACTTTGTCTATTAATTGAACTTCATCGATATCTTGTTTAAACAAGAGCCTGCCTCCTTCGCTCCCTAAAAAAATAAAATGCGACCAACATGCGGCACTAAAAAATCAAACCGGCTTCCCGGGCTGCTTCCGAAAGGAATTTAATGCGACCGTGATATAAAAAGCCATTGCGATCGAATACGACTTCTTTGATTCCCTTGCCAAGCGCCCTTTCACCGACGAGCTTGCCGACAAATTTTGCCGCTTCAACTTTATTTTCGAATTTGGGCCCACTTTTTGCCTGTTGATCCATGGTGGATGCAGCCGCCAGTGTACGGCCCGCCGAATCATCGATTACCTGGGCGTATGTATGCCTTGCACTGCGAAACACACTGAGTCTTGGTCGTTGAGGTGTCCCGTAGATTTTCTTTCTGATTCTCTTTTTTCTTTTAATACGAGCTTGCTGTCGAATGTTCATAGAACCCATTTTTACTTCCCCTTGAGAATGACGATTGACGAATGAAGAATGAATAATTAATGCATTTTGCCAATCTAAATTATAAAAATAGCGGAGCGGCATCGACCATTCGTCATTCGACATTTGTTAATCGTCATTCTACTTCGTGCCTGTCTTACCGGCTTTTCTTCGAATATGCTCCTCAGCATATTTAATGCCTTTTCCTTTATAGGGCTCAGGCGGTCGAATTTTTCGAATGGCAGCCGCGGCTAAACCGATTTTTTGTTTGTCGATCCCGGACAATATGATTTTGGTATTTTTTTCAACGGTCGCATTTATTCCCTCAGGCAAATCAAAGGCAACAGGGTTTGAATATCCAACATGAAGAATCATTTGTTTGCCGCTGAGCTCGGCGCGATAACCGATGCCGTTAATCTCCAGCTTACGTTCAAAACCCTGGTTAACGCCTGTAATCATGTTGGCAACCAGACTTCGGGTAAGCCCCTGCAACGCCAGGCTGTTTCTGTCCTCTGACACCATGGTGACATTCATGACACCATCATCGATCTTCAATTCAATTGCAGGATTTATGGCCTGGCTCAGCGTACCCTTTTCTCCTGCTACGGTCAGCAAGCTGTCCGCAAACGTTATTTTGGTTTTATCCGGTATCGGAATCGGTTTCCGGCCTACTCGAGACATGTGCTACTCTCCTGTTGTTTAACTAACAACCCTTTCAACTAATCAACCAGTCAACTAATCAACCAGTCAACTAATGCCTACCAGACGTGGCAGAGAATTTCCCCGCCGATTTTATCCTGACGTGCTTTTTTATCCGTCATAACCCCTTTTGAGGTCGATAGAATCGCAATGCCCATGCCGTTGAAAACCGGCTTTATTTCCTTGCATCGCACGTAAACTCGCCGGCTGGGCTTGCTAACGCGTTTGAGTCCGTAAATTACCTTGGATTGCCCGGCACCATATTTAAGATAAATACGCAAAATTCCCTGTTTCCCATCTTTAAGGAATTTATAATTTCGGATGAAGCCCTCGCTTTTTAAAATCTTAGCCACTTCGATTTTTACTGTCGATCCAGGAACATCCACACTGTTAAATTTTGCCTTGGCCGCGTTCCGGATGCGGGTTAACATATCAGCTATTGGATCACTAATCGCCATTGTTTTCTCCTAATTTCAGGCCGCTGGTTGCTGGCCTTTTGTGCCGCGTATGGGTGTTCTCAATCTTTAAGCTGCTTTTAAGATTTACGGAAATTTACTATATACTAGACAGAAAGTTCTAATGACCGACTGCCAGTTACCAGTGACCGGCAGCCAGCCGCCAGTGACCAGTTGCCAGTACACAGGAACCAGCTTACCAGCTTGATTTTACCACACCGGGCAGCTTTCCTTGTGATGCAAAATTACGAAAGCAAATCCGACAGATACCGAATTTCCTTAAATACCCTCTGGGTCGGCCGCAAATCGGGCATCGGTTGTAAGATCTTACCTTAAATTTAGGTTTTTTCATCGCTTTATTTCTAAGCGCCGTTTTTGCCAAATCGTCCTCCTAATCTGAACCTCTGAACCCAGAACCCTATGCTCTCTACCTTCAACCCTTTAAGCGGAATGGATTCTTATTTGTTTTTTTTTAACCACGGATTTATCACAGAGTTACACAGAATTATTAAACCGCCTTCGGCGGAAGACAAAAAATTGCTTTTAATTGTATTTCTTTTCCGTGACTTTCCGTGTCCTTCCGTGGTATTTCTTTTCTTGTGCCTTTAGCCCTGCGCCTTACACCTTTAACCTCTAAACCCAGAACCTCAATTCTTTAAAGGCATGCCTAACAACCGCAGAAGTTCCTTACCCTCTTCATCGGTTTTGGCACTTGTTACCACACTAATGTTAAGCCCTTTGATTTTGTCAATTTTATCGAAATCAATCTCCGGGAATATGATTTGTTCTTTGATTCCCAGCGAATAATTCCCACGGCCATCAAAGGCTTTACCCGATAAGCCCCTGAAATCACGGACTCGCGGAAGGGCGATGCCAACCAGTTTGTTAAAAAAGTCATACATGCGCTCGCGCCGCAAGGTTACCATGCAGCCAATAGGCATCCCCTCCCTTAGCTTAAAGGCGGCAATAGATTTTTTGGCTCGCGTTATCACCGGATGCTGCCCGGCAATCATTTTAAGTTCCGCGGTGGCTGAATCCAGCAGTTTGATATTTTGAATCGCTTCGCCCAGACCCATGTTCAAGACCACCTTTTGCAGTTTGGGAACTTCCATGATGTTTTTATACTTAAAAGTCTCAATCAGTTTGGGGACTGCTTCTTTATAGTAAAACTCTTTTAATTGTGACATTCTGATCCTCCGGCAAACGGTCCTATTTATCCAGCGCCTCGCCGCATTTTACACAGACACGAATCTTTTCCCCGTCCTCCAGCCTTTGCATTTTAACACGTGCGGGAGTAACACATTTGTTACACATCACCATGACATTGGACCATTGGATCGGCATTTCCTTTTCGATAATTCCGCCCTGTTTGTTTTGGCTACTCGGTTTACTATGCCTTTTGACAACATTTATCTTCTCGACAAGGATGCGGCTTTTCTTGCGGTTGACTTTCAATACTTTCCCGATCTTACCCCTATCCTTACCGGCAAGGACTTTAACTTTATCATCTTTTTTTATTAAGCACCTATTCGCCATCATAAGCAGTATCTCC
>Ga0209013_10005378_pt1 | contig 11038 bp, 4 predicted proteins | sample Cruoilmetagenom2_FD_187291 | JGI IMG/M metagenome (GOLD analysis project Ga0209013, IMG submission 187291) | Oil polluted marine microbial communities from Coal Oil Point, Santa Barbara, California, USA - Sample 2 (SPAdes) (version 2) | ecosystem: Environmental > Aquatic > Marine > Oil seeps ...
CTACCACAACTTTTACATCCGCTGTTGTTGCACTTTTATCGATAATAAATTTGATTGGTGTTGAATCTAATTTGTAACCAAATGGCGCTTTCGTTTCTATAAATTGGTAGTTACCTGGTTTTAAATTAGAAACTTTTAGTTTCCCATCTTTGTCGGTTGTCAAATCTGCAAAAAGAATCTCTCCATCTGCATCTTTTAATGAAAACTCTGCTCCTTCTATCGTTAAGTTGGCGTTGTCTTTATCGATTTTCGTCAATTCAACATTACCAGTTATTAATTTATTTGGTGCCAGTTTTGAAATCGTTTGTGTAGTCTCTCCCATCTCAATATTAAATCGGATAGACTCCGTGTTTAACTGATAATAAGCAGGTGCTTCGGTTTCCACAAACTGATACGTTCCTGGTTTCAAGTTAGAAACTTTTATTTTTCCTCTAGCATTTGTTACTAGTCCTTCTTGAAGCGTCTTCCCATCTGCATCTTGTAATTCAAAGACCGCCCCCTTTAACGTAATTGTAGAGTCATCCTCATCCCCTTTCGTTAACTCGACTGCACCTAAAACTATTTCATTGGTTGCCGTCAATTCTAAGATTGTATTTTGTGATGCTACAATGTTAAAGACAATTGGAGTTGAATCTAATTGATATCCAAATGGTGCTTTCGTTTCTACAAATTGATACTTACCTGGTTTTAGGTTATTAACAGTGAATATTCCATTTTCATCTGTCGTTAATCCTTCTTGATTTTTTGTGCCATCTGCATTTTGCAATTCAAAAATAGCACCTTGCAATGTTTTTTTGTCTCTATCTATTTTCTTGAGCTCAACGGCCCCTTTTATTATTTCATTTTCGATAGGACCTAGTTTAATAACTTCTAGTTGGTTTTCACTTATTGTAAAAGGAATCGGTGTACCATCTAGCACATAACCATTTGGTGCGATAGTCTCTGTGAATCTATAATCACCAGGTGCAAGATTTTCTTTATAAATGATTCCTTCTTCATCCGTTGGAATTAATCCAAGAGAATCATATTTATCCCCATTTTTTCTTTCTAAATGGAAGTTTGCTCCTTTTAACTTCTTAGAAGCATCCTCGCTATCTACTTTTTCTAACTGAACAGCAAAGACAAGTTTTTTATTTGTTACAGATATTACATTTCCTGTCTTAACAGTATCTTCGGCTACATAAGCCTTATCAATTGTAACATCGATTTCCGAACTATTTTTCAAGTATCCTTCAGGTGCTGCTGTTTCAACTAAGAGATATTCTCCGAATAGCAATTTATCAAATTGGATATTCCCTTTTTCATCGGTTGTTCCACTTTTGATAACTATTCTTGTACTCTTATCGATTAATTCGAATTTGGCACCTGGAAGTAATTTCTTCTTGCTGGCATCTGTTTTCGTAATGAGTAGGCCGCCTAATTCTCCTGTGCCATCACCCATCCCAGAAGTTTTCCTTACATTGACTACTTCCGATGATTCCTTTTTATCTACTTTTACAAGATCACCATTAAATAGTACTTTGTTTGAAATACTTGCTGGGGCTTTTAGTATTAAGGATTGATACTCTAAAATATATGGTCTAGTGATTTCTTCATCGTTAAATGAAAGTTTGAATCCATAAGGAGTTTGACTTTCTTGGAAATCAAGCTTATAGTCTTCGCCTTTTACTAATAACCCTGCTTTTTTAACATTTCCATTTGTTTCAATAGTTGTATCGTACAATTTAATTGTGTCTTCTAAAATGGTCTGATCAGCACTTGGATAATCTGTCACAGTTGCATTTGTGACTTTAGCTTGTGCAAAGTTGATGTTAACTGACCAATTAAGGATTTTACCATTTTGAGCACCTTGCTTTGTCGTATACTTCCCACCATTTGGAATGGAGACAGATGCTGTTAAATCTGTTTCTTTTTCAGATCCATTATATAGGGTGGCTGTATTATTATAGTTACTTTCGACAAAGTCTAAATCTTTCAAGCTAGTTTTGTACGTAATCATATACGGTGAATTAATTTCTGTTTTGAATTCGACTAGGAAGCCTGGATTATTATTGTTATCTTCAATCCAACTAATCGAATAATCTACTCCTTTAGTTAATTCCTCTACCTCTGTTCCATTCGCTCCACCAGTAAGACTCATTTTATTAACTACTAATGATTCTTTTAATAGTTTTTGATTCCCTATTATGAAATCTTTTACAGTAGCCTTGGAAAGAGTTTTAAGATTGTAGTTTACTCCAATATTCCAAGAGATTTCTTGTGTTACAGCATTATAGGAACCATTTTTAAACCCGTTGGATTGTGTGTAAGTATCTGGGGTGAAATTAGATTCTGCTTCCTTCGTTTGGTTAACACTATTTTTGTCTAACCAAGTTAGTGTTGCTTTATTTTGTAAAAATTTCTTTGATAAATCACCACGCTGTTCATAATTAAAATCAGTTGTGTATTTGATTGTGTGCACTGAGTTTATTGGTTTTAGGAATTTTACGACAAAACCAATTTTTTCGTCATTCGTTAGCTCATAATCAACGCCTAATTTTAAAGTCGCACTATCTGTTGTAATAATAATTGAATCAGGATCTAGCGTAAGTCCTTTATTAGTAAATACATCTGTTAGTATGACGTTTTTCATTTCATGACGATCATGATTGAATGAGATTGTCCAATCTACTGTTTTATCTTTATAGTTTGCATTTTGATGTGATTTCAACAGGATTCTCTGAATGATTTCTTGTTTACCAGTAGACTCTTTATCAACACCAGTAGTAACAATATTAATTATTTCTTCTGGTTTAAACACTCGATCAATCGCTTTTGTTTTATAAACGATTTTATAAGCGGAATCGATCTTATCGTTAAATTGGAGTTCGAATCCGTTTTTACCATCAGCAGATTTTTTAGTTACCGTATAGTCCGTTGTTACGTCCGCTGCAGTTTCTCTTCCATCCTGATTTATCGTTATTTTTTGAACTGTAAAAGAATTTTCAATTAGCTCCTGAGAATTATTGAAAAAGTCTTTTAATAAAGCATCTTGTTGGGCAATGCTTTTTTCGTTGTAATTGTATTTAATCTCCCATGTAATGATTTGATTGTCCACATCATATTTAGCTACGCTTTTCGCTAACGCAATACCACGTTTGACATCAACTGAAGCTGTTGCATCACCCTTTACTTGATCATTGGAGAGTAAAGTTGCTTTATTATTAAATGTAGTTTGATCTTCATTTGTAACATTTGTTGTATAGACTAATCGGTAAGCTGACTTTATATCACCATCAAAGTTAACGGTGAAATCTTTTTCATCTGCTGTTTTCCCGATAGTAAATCCAGACGTTACTTCCGATCCAAGAGTAACTTTTCCATTTAACTGTGTGTTCAAATGATAAAGCTTAATAGAACCTTCCACTAATGCTTGTCCGTCTTGAATTGGATCACTAAGGATTGCATTTTGAATTGATTCTAACTTCTTATTGAAATCCACCGTCCACTCGATCATTTCGGCATTATAAGCTCTGTTCGGCACACCTTTTTTCTCTACTGCTGGACCACCAGGTGTAAAATCAATTGGGACAGTAACAGACTGTTCACCAGTAATAGGGGTAATTGTTATGGTCTTGTCTTCCGTAACAATGATTTCTTTGCTTAGCTCAGTAAGCACTTCAAGATTACCGCCAATGTTGGAACGCTTCTCGATATAATCAGTGAATGTTACAGTAGCTTGACCATCTTTGGTAACTGTAAAATATCCAACAATTTCACTACCATCTTTCATAGCAGCATTATCTATTGCATCATAAACTTTTAGTTCTTCTGGAAGACTAAAAGTATATGTCGATCCTGCTTTGTAACCATGGTCATTTTTTAAAGCCCATGTGTATTTTACGGAAACAATAGAATCTATACTAGGTTTTTCAACTGGATTACCTTCGCTATCCTCAAAAAGTAGGGTCGCACTCTTCAGTATACTTTCAGAAATAACTGTTGAAGATAATGTAGTTTTACCTTCTTCGAGTAGCGCTTCACAATTAGTGGATTCTTCCTCTTTAGATTGCTCTTCGCACGATCCGTCTAGTACTTCCTCTGGTTTTTCTCCATCAACAACAGGAGTTAGTCCATCCTCGGTCTCTTCTATTATTTCTTCATCCTTAGCTGGTTCTGAGCCAGTTTCCGCCTCAGTTGGAATTTCGTCTTCCGTTACTTGCTCTTCAGGTTCTGCAGCTGGATGGTAAATGCTCAAAATATCAATTGTTCCATTTGCATTTTGGGTCTGACCAGCTAAAACATTTACGGAAATAAGCCCGTCCACTGAAATGGTGTAAGTCCCTATTTTTGAACCTTCAAAGGATAACTCACCTGTTTGTACTTGATCAAACTTTTGCTCACTTTGGAAATTGTATCCTTTTTCTTCTTCATTTCCTGTGCCAGCTATTAAATTCCATGTCAGTACGGCTTTCCCATCGCCATTTACTACTATACTTGCGTTAAAGTCTTGTATTGGTTCCAAGCCAATATCTGTATTTGCACTTGTCGCTATCGGTCCTATAAAACTTTGTAAGACTAATAGAAATACGAGCGCTATAAAACTTATCTTCTTCATAACTTCCCCCTGTTAACGCTTGTTTTTTAACTTTGCTTGAACGATTAACCGATCGGTGGGATTTTTTTTGCCGAGAGGGGTGCAAGTTACTAAGGTCAGGAGGGCTTCTTGCCTGTCTTGAAGGACTTCTATTTCTGTTCGATCTACAACGAAGGTACTAACAATTTCAAATTCGTAGTTCCACGACTCAGTTTGTATTTCCACTATGTCATGAGGTGCTAGCTCGTCTAAACGATTAAATTGTTTTCCATGCGTTGTCGAGCGATGTCCTGCCAGACCAATATTATTGATGCCGAAATGTTTGTCCGGTTCTATCATTCCAACTCCTTTTGTTAAAGAATTTGAAGTTGCACCGTCAAAAACCATCATTTCCAGCTCAATCTTTGGGATTCGAATTATTCCTCTTGCACCATCTAAAAGCCTTACCTCTTCATCAGGGTTTGCTTGAACTTTTTTAGGCGAAATCTCTTCTTCATAAGAACTTGTATTACCCAAGTTTTCAAATGCCTCTATTAGCTGCTCCTGTTTAGAATAAAAAAACTTCTTCTCTATCTGTGGATAAAACAGCAAGAAGAAACCTAAAAGTAAAAAGCAAATACTGATGATTCTCTGCAAATTCAAGCCTCCTTCGAATTAATACATCCAGATTGAATTTAGGTATTACTAAGATTACTATTTTTAGTTGTTTTATCATTAGGTGTTTGTATTATATCCTTAGAAATACCTACATCATATTACCTTTTCAGCACTGAACAATTTCTGAACAAAAAGTAAAAACACTTATTTCCTATGAACTTGGAAATAAGTGTTTAATATTAATCTATAATATACTTAGATATAATTTTTGTATTTCAAGCGGAATTTCAATACTTAAGTCATCTCTTAACCTAGCCTCTATCGTTTTGTAAAACTGTTTCATCTTTTGACTATTATTTATACTTTCATAAAATGCCATAAGATTGTACATATAGGTTTCATTATAGCAATCTATGTCAAGCATCTTTTGCAAACATTTTTCTTTTAGAAGAAGATTGACTTCCCCAACAGAGATTGCACGTTCTAAATACTGCAAGATGGATTGTCTTAAACGTTGTTGAATAGAAGTTACCCAACTGAGATCCTCTTCCTCCAAGAAATCACCTTTATAAAGATCAAGTACTTGTTCAACCTGGAAAGATTCTACTTTCGTAGAATTTAATAGCTTTTCTAACAAACTGTAATCACTATCTATAGATACACCTAAAGTATAGTGATCATTGTTAAACAATATAGCATTTTCCATCCCATTTTCTTTAAATATCTTTCTAAGTTGGTATACCGTAGTATGCAGTAGTGTTACCGCTTTTTCAATATGTGTATCTGGCCAAAGCTGTTCTAAGACTATAGCTTTATGAACCGGGACGCCTTTCATATGCCAAAGAAAAAGGAACAGCTCTTTTACTTTCTTTGTACGCCATTTGAAGGCATTTTGTTGATGGTCTAATAGATAAAAATTCCCGAAAGTTTTTAAATAAAAAGTTACTTCTTTAGATGCTACTAGGATTTCACTTTCTCTATATCGATTTAACTTCTCCCGGGTTCGCTCGATTGCTTTTTTTAACCGTTTCTTATTTAAAGGTTTCAGTAAATAGTCAACTGCATCTACATCAAAAGCTTCAATTGCATACTGCGCATGTGCGGTCACAAACAAAATCTCTATATGCCTATAATTCCTTCTAATAGTTTCTGCTAGGGCAACACCATTTACCGGCCCCATTTCCATGTCTAAAAAGACTACATCAACTTTAGCTGTTTCTAACCATTCCAAGGCAGAGTAGGGATTTGTATACTTCCCAACTATTTCGACTCCACCTAACTCTTTTAGCATTATTTCATTGAAATTTAAGGCTATTTCTTCATCATCAATTAACAATATTTTCATTGTTTTTTACCTCAGGCAATTTTATTGTTATTTTTGTTCCTATATCCTCTCTGCTGTCCAATTGAAAAGTTGCACCTTTTATAAGCGTTAATTTTTTCAACGGATTCGTAAAACCGATTCTTTTATTTTTACCGTCAAGTAGTTCCTGTTGCTTTTCAAGTGGAATGCCAACGCCATTGTCCTCAATTGTTATTTTAATGTCAGAAAAATCACGTTCGACTGTTAGTTGCAAAACTCCTCCATCTTTTTGTTTGGAAATACCGTGCTGTACTGCGTTTTCCACTAGTGGTTGTATAGTCATCGAAGGAATTTTTGCTTCTATTGTTTCGTCGATCGTGTATTCAATTGTTAGCCTATCGCCAAAACGCATTTGTTCAATCGCTAAATAGGATTGTACTAGTTCCAATTCATCTTCTAATGTGACGAGTGAATGCTGACCCTGAAAATCTAATTTTGCACGGAAGTAGATAGATAAATGTTGCAGTGCCTCTCGTGTTTTTTCTTCATCGATGTAGCTTAAACCAATAATTGTGTTGAGTGTATTATATAAAAAATGAGGCTTTATCTGTGCATAATAAAAACTTAACTCATAATTTAAGGAATCTTGGGCAGATTTTTTCATCAATAACAGTGATTCTACTCTAGCTTTTAACTCATCAAGATTTACCGGTTTCTGTAAAAAGTCATTCGCACCCACTTGGAAAGAATAGACTAAATTGGAGGATTTCCCAGCAGCCGTTAAAATTATAATGGGTAATTCAACAAGCCCATACTCCTCCCGTATAGTTTGTGACAATTCGAACCCTGACATATTTGGCATCATCAAATCCATAATGATTAAATCAATTGATTCTTTTTTTATGATAGCCAATGCTTCTTTACCGCTACTTGCAGCAATAACATTATATTGCAACGAGTGAATCATATTGATAAGTACTTTCAAGTTTGCAGGTTCGTCATCTATTACTAGAATAGTATAAGGCTTTGCTTCTGTCTCCTTAGTAGATATAACAGATGCAGCCTGAAGCTGATCTACTTCCGTTATTTCAGGTATAATCTTTTGTTCTGACCACATTAAATCTTCACTCTTTTTTTGTTCCATTATCTGTTGTCTGCTTGCAAGAGGAACGGTAAAAGTAAAGCAGGAGCCTTCACCAATTTCAGAGGAAACCGAAATACTCCCTCCCGAACTCTCTATAATACTTTTTGTAATACTTAGTCCTAACCCGAGACCTTTGGCATCTCCAGATTTACTACTTTCAATTTGATAGAAGGTTGAGAAGATCAATTCCAACTGCTCTTTCGCCATACCTTTTCCCGTATCTGTGACAGATACGTGCATCTGAGTTCCTTTTACTTTTGCGTCAATCGTTATGCTTCCATGGTTCGTATATTTAATGGCATTATATATTAGGTTAAAGAAGACCTGTTTAAGCTTTTGTTCATCTATGTATATAAGCGGTAGATTGTTTGACGCATTATTTACAAGACTTACTTGTTGCATCGGAGAGACTAAGAAGCTCATCTCAGCAAGTACTTCTTCAACTATATTTATGTTCACTGGTCGTGCAACTGTACGCATATCCCCATCTTTAATATTGGAAACAAAAAGTAAGTCTTCTACTATACTTGCCAAACGTTTTCCTACATTATGAATTAAAATGACATTCTCTTGCTGTTGTCTCCTTAAGGGACCCTCTATTCCCTCCATTAAAGACTTAGACAAATTAATAATCCCATGTAAGGGCGTGCTTAGTTCGTGTGATGTCTTGACCAAAAATTCATCTTTTAGTCGATCATACAGCAGTAATTCTTCAGATAATCCCTCCACTCTTTTAAATGCAACTTGGTAACGATGACTCATCATTAAGGACAAACTAAAAATCATGAGCAAACACAAAGCAGATAACGTACTTTTAACATCGATTTCCAAAAGGAATTCCAACCCTAATAACAACCCATAACACATAAATGTAGTCACCGTAAGCAATAAATACTCAGCATCTTCTCTCTTTTTTAAAAAAGCTTTCATTAGAATGAAAAAAATATAAGCAAAGCAAATAGCTAAAACTGCAACAATTAAAATTTGTCTTATCGGCATAGAAAGTTGTTTAATCTGCTCAAGCACGGGATTGCTAGTACCGTAAATAAGTATTTGAACGCAGAGTATGCTACTCAAAACAACTACTGTTTTTTTCTTTGCATATTGTTTAAACAGATGAAAAACAACTAACAAGAAAAATAAAACAACGAAATGGATAAGCAACACCTGTAGTCTAGTTTGCTCCTTTGCATCAAACCCTGGAAATATAATGAAAAATAAATACTCGTTCAGCATAGAAGTATAGAGGCCGAGTGCGATACAAAATAATGTAAAGAACAATTCATAAATATACTTTTTCCGTTGTATAAATGTGAAAAAGTGAATTATTCCCATTAGCATAAATCCTGTGATAATCACGACTTCGATTAGCCTATCCAATTCATTTTTTGCTGATATATTCTCAGAAGTCCCAAACTTGACTGGATGAACAATCCCACCAGTATAATAAGTTAGATTCGCAACTAGCACGACAATCTCCAGTTGTCTATTTACACTTTCCCCATAAACAGTGTATTTTCTATTGTCATATATAAAGTCTTCTTTGCTTTCTGATGGATTCCCTGCACTTCCTACTTCTTTACCATTTATATAAATTTCACTGGAATTACGTATAGAATTTACTTTTATCCCATAAGTACCGTCTTTTGGAACATCGATAAGTACCCGATACGTACCTACTCCATGTGGACCACCATTTTCCAAACGAGTATTCCACTCTCCAGGCACTTTTATTTCCTCTCGGATATCTTGGTAAAAAGCAAAAACATTGTGACTAGGATTGGGATTGATTAATTCGTCAGGATAAAATTCCCACGCCCCATTAAGCTCAATAACAGTATCTTCTTCGCTATTCCAATCTTGCAAAGATAGAACTCCATCTTGCACAGGGGAAGTATTAAAATCTAGTAAATGGAATGACTTTACTATACTTGTTATTGTTAAAAGAAAAATGCTTATAGATAACAATATGAAAACTTTTCTTTTCACCATGAAAAACCTCCTTTTCCATAATACTCCTTTTAATACTTTACTATTAATACAATAATATTTACAATCATAATTTAGAGTTTGAGTGTTGTTCCCTGTGTAAGATACAATTCTGAATTGTATCTTACACAGGGAACAACAAAATAAGCCCACTCCTCAGTAATATCGAGAGGAGTGGGCATTTGTTTAACTATCAGAATCGTTTGCTACACAGGGACCTTTTTATGCAGGCATCGGAATTGCTCCAGCATCTTGTGGCACCAATTCAAAAATCGGTACTGAAAGGTCAGGACTTGGTACTGTTGTTTCTGGATTTGGCGTCAAGGAATCAGGGCTAGGGACCACAGTTTCAGAGCCTGGAATAATAGATTTGAAGCTTGCTTCTGAAACATTTACATTTACTGTTAGTTCGTGTTTGCCGTATTTAACGGTAATCGTTGTGCTTCCTGCTTTTTTCGCTCTTATTAAACCACTGTTCACTGAAAGTATTGCTTTATCTGCTGGAGTATATTTTGCAGCTGCTGTAACATCTCTTTCAGTTGTTTGACCATCTGGAGTTGTTGTTACTTCTTTAATTGCTACTTGTATTTCTTTTCCAGCTTCTAACTCAATTTGTGTGTTATCTGCCACTAGTGTTACTTCTGGTGCTGCAACTGTTACGTTTACAGTTAGATTATTTTCACCATAGCTAACATTGATCGTTGTAGCTCCGGCATTTTTTGCTCTGATTAAACCATTAGTTACAGAGACCACCGAATTATCTGCTGCTTTATACTTTGCAGATGAAGTCACGTTTCTTTCAGTTGTTTTGCCATCTGCTGTTGTGGTTATTTCCTTAATAGTTAGTTGCGCTTCTTTTCCTGGTTCCAAATCAATTTGAGAAATGTCTGTAAATAAAGTTACTTCGGGTTTTGTAACCGTTACGTTTACAGTTATTACATTTTTACCATATGTCGCAGTGATTGTTGTACTTCCTGCATTTTTTGCTCTTACTAATCCATTAGTTACAGTAGCCACTGCTTTATCTGCCACTTTATACGTCGCAGCTGTTGTTACATTTCTTTCGGTTGTTTTTCCATCTGCTGTTGTTGTTACTTCTGTAATTTTCAGTTGGGATTCTTTTCCTGATTCCAAACTAATATCTGGTTTGTTAACGGTAAGTGTTACTTGTGGTTCTGACACATTGACATTAATAGTAACTTCATTTTTACCATATTTAGCGATAATTGTTGTGCTACCTACGCCTTTTGCTGTTACTAAACCTTTATTGACTGTAGCTACTTTATTATTTCCTGATTTGTATGTTGCAAGACTCGTGATGTCAGACTGTTTCGTTTTGCCATCCGCAGAAGTGATTACTTCTGTAACTTTTAGTTGGGTTTCTTTTCCTGGTTCTAAATTAATTTCTGTTTTATTTGCAATCAAAGTC
>Ga0209013_10005379_pt1 | contig 11038 bp, 12 predicted proteins | sample Cruoilmetagenom2_FD_187291 | JGI IMG/M metagenome (GOLD analysis project Ga0209013, IMG submission 187291) | Oil polluted marine microbial communities from Coal Oil Point, Santa Barbara, California, USA - Sample 2 (SPAdes) (version 2) | ecosystem: Environmental > Aquatic > Marine > Oil seeps ...
TGTCTTTTCGACATGTTGCCACTTCCACTTCCTATCTAGTGTTCATATGTTCTTTAACTCTATTTATTGTCGAGCAATGTCGCAAAATAGTCAATGACTCGATGGACTTTCCGAAGAAACGAGGATATTCATCGTATCTTTCATAGTTTAAAGGTCCTTTTAACAACAAAAAGAGTAGCACTTATCCCAATACTCGGAAAGTGCTACTCTTTTTATTTAAGGCTTAAGATACATCATCATTTCACCTTGTTGATTCGACGCCTTTATTTCGGCATATGCCCCGTTTACTAGAGTGATTTGCGGAGGTACATGCCCGATATCTGCATTATAAATAATCGGTAGATTTGTCTCTACCGCCAGTCTTTCCATCGCATCAAGCGTCGTGAAGCCACCCACTTCTTCCCCGGCAGATGTACGACCGAAAACAATGCCAGATGCATGAGCAAACCAACCCGATTGCTGCATTTGCAACAATGTTCGATGAAAATCGGTAGCGGACATTTCACAATTCTCGAGATACCAAACAATCGGTTCATTTTGCAAATGGGTTTGTTGAAATTCATGTACATTCCCGTATGGTGTGCCGATTAAATGTCGAATTGTGTCCATGCAACCACCCAGCAGACGACCTTTCATTTCAACTGTTTGATCTGAAATAGTTTGCCAATTCGTTTGAGTGTCTAATGTATATACGTATGGATCCGGGTATTTATCGTGTGACCATTTGGATTGATAGTAATTTGAAGATGTTTGATGAATGGTCCCGCCTTCTTGAGACGACAAAACTTCAAGGACTTTCATCGTTGTTGCATCCCATTCATCACTACGTAAATCAATCAAATTGGTACCATGAGCTGTTGCAATACCTGTTTTCACTGTCAATGCAAACAGGAGCGTACTCAAATCTGAATACCCAAGAATCCATTTAGGTTGCACCTTCCCCCATTCAATTAGCGGCAAAATTTCTTGAAGGATTTCGCCTCCCCATGGCGGAATTATCGCATGAATTGCCGGATTTTGTAGCATTTCGTTTAGTTCGACAGCACGCTTCTCTTTTGTAGCAGATGCCGCTTTTGTCTGTGTCCATACGGTTTCACCGATCTCTGTTTGATAGCCACGTCTTTCAAATTGCTTTTGACTTTGGTGGACTAGATTGTGTAATTCTTCACCGACACCGGATGAGGGAGCGGTAATGCCAATCGTTTGACCTATTTGAAGTGCTTGTGGGTAGCGAATCACCTTTGTCACCTTCTTTTTAATATTGAAACTATTCTACTCGTTTCTCGTATAAATAGATAGGAAAGGAGCGAGTTTAATGGATTTTTTATGGTTTGCAGGTGGTTTTGGGTTTGTTAGCATTTTTATAACGATAATTTTTATCATGGTTTTCGGAACCTTTATCTTTGTAGCGATTAAAGGAATTAGTACGTGGTCCAAAAACAATCAATCTCCTGTGTTGACGGTGCCAGCTGAAGTCGTGGCAAAAAGGTCCAAAACTTCTGGCGGGAGTGGAGATTCCTCTGCGAGTACAAGGTATTTCGTAACCTTCCAAGTGCAAAGTGGTGATCGTTTGGAACTTGGGGTGCGCGGTTCGGAGTTTGGGATGTTAGCAGAAGAAGACTTGGGGATGTTAACGTTTCAAGGAACGCGTTATAAAGGATTTGAACGACAAAGGAATACATAAGAAATAGGCAAAGTCCCGACTCTTGAGATTTAATACATTAATAGCGACTGCCGATTTCAAGTAGCGTTTGGACTCAAACCCGCTGCTTTATGGTCTGTAGAATAAAGAGTGATGGACTAAGAACTTGCCACCTGTCAATTGGGATTTGCACTTTTCCATGTTTCCTATCAATTAAGAAGCCTTTTCAAATTTAGTAACGCGGATGCGGTCGAAATTGTATCTTCGGCCGCCCACTTTATAAAGTTAGTGGCTCCTCTTTACTTAAGACAAATCAATAAAACGAATGCCGTAGAGGTTGAAAGGGAGCGACGGAAACACCCAAGCCGCAGGATTACTAGAACGACAAAGAAGAGCTAAGTGACGGCGTCACTTAGCTCTTCTTTGTCGTTCGTTAAGTAATGGTGTAGCATGGTGTTTCCCAAAGCTCACTGGAAACCTCAACTTGATTAGTTTTCAGTAGGAGCTCTTTTTTTGTATTTATGCCATAACTGGAGCTAAACGGTTTGCAGCTGCTTTTACTTCTTCCATTCCGTCTGCAATAATTTGTTCTTTACGGTCTGGGAATTGATTATGTCCTTCGATAATAATTTCTTCAATGTTTGTAATACCGAAGAAGTTCATGATCATGCGCACATAGTTCACGCTCATTTCAGAAGGCGCCATTTCAGGAGTTGAGTATACCCCTCCACGTGCATTTAAGATGATGACTTTTTTCTCAGGAACAAGTCCTACCGCTCCTGCTTCTGTGTATTTAAACGTAACACCCGCGCGGTTAATGTAATCGATAAACGTTTGAAGCGGTGCTGGAATAGTATAATTCCAAAGCGGGAAGGCAAAAACAACTACATCCGCATCCATAAAAGCATCCATCGCTTTTGTAGATGCGCTCAAAATACGTTGTTCAATATCATTCAATGGCTCGCTTTGCGCTGACTTGCCCATTGCATTAAAGAAATCTTGACCGAAGTACGGCATATCTTCTTTAAATACATCAAACGTATTTATGGTTAAGTCCTTGGCTTGCGTTAATTCATTCATGAAAACTTCGTGCATTTTACTAGAAATGCCTTCTGAAGCGGGGCGGTTATTTGCTTTAACTACTAATATATTCATTATGGATAGCTCCTTTTAATTACAGAAAAATTATTTATCTCTAATTCGAGATAAATATAATTTTAGAATAATAAAGCCACAATGTCAAAAATCCTGCCTGTACTTCCACCCCTGTGACGTATAAAAGCCGACTCCTTTTAACGGAATCGGCTTTTATTTACGCTCTATTTAGTTACTCAATGCTTCTGTTAAAACAGGCACCACTTGTTTTTTACGAGATACAACGCCTTTTAATAGTGCGACATTGTTAACGAAAGGAACGCCGAATGCAACTTCTGCTTTTGCCGCTTGATTGCCAAGTGCTAAAGCTACTGAATCGTTGTTCAGGATATCCGTTACGACGAAAAAGAATAAATCCAATCCTTTTTCAGCAATATTACGATAGATTAAATCCTCTAATTCAGATTGACGATTCATCACGTCTGAGACGTCCACTGCATTTACTTGTGCGATTTCGACTTTGTACTCACCCATGCCAAACTCTTTCGCATCAAGTGACAATAAGTCTTCCAGTGTTTTATCGCTTAAGTCCGCTCCCGCTTTTAACATCGCCAAACCATATTCTTCCGCATTCACACCAGCAATTACTTCAAGTTCTTTTGCTGCAGCAACATCTTGAGCCGTACATGTTGGTGATTTAAATAAAAGTGAATCCGAAATGATGGCCGATAACATCAATCCTGCAATATTCGCTGGAATTTCAATGCCATTTTCTTTATACATTTTATTCAAAATCGTTGCTGTACAGCCTACTGGTTCAGCACGGAAGTACAATGGGTCTGCAGTTTCAAAATTGGCGATACGGTGGTGATCAATCACTTCAATCACTTGTAATTTTTCAATATCATCGACACTTTGTTGTTTTTCATTGTGGTCTACTAAAATCACTTGTTTCACATCTGGTGACGCTCTTTCAATGAAACGAGGAGCTTCAAAACCGAATTGCTCCAAAGCGAAGGCTGTTTCATTTTGTACATCGCCTAAACGTACTGCTTCTGCATCCATTCCTAATTTACGCTTCAAATGCGCATAGACAATTGCAGATGAAATCGAATCCGTGTCTGGATTTTTATGTCCTAGTACATATACTTTTTCCATGTGTATCCTCCAATAATATAGGGTGTTCAAAAAGTTCGTTCAAAAAAGAAATCGGATTTCCTCCGCTCTTTTGAAGTACATTTTTAGAAATTTTTTTAGATCTCGTGTCAATACTATCATACCTTTTTCTCGAACAAAATGGCTCCTAATTCTTCTTTATTAACGATTAAATCTTGCAATGTATATTGGTCAAGGACTGCGATATAAGCTGCAAGTGCCTGATATAAAATGTTTCTCAATCTACAAACCGGTGTAATGACACAAAGGTTTGACGTACAGCTAAAACATTCAACGATATTAAAATCGTCTTCTGTTTTCCGCACGACTTGCCCAATGTTGATGTCTTCAGGTAATAAAGCTAGACGAATACCGCCACCACGTCCTCGAACCGTTTCGATGTAACCCAACTTACCTAATTCATATGTGACTTTCATTAAATGGTTCTTTGATATGCCATAGGCGGTTGAAATTTCTTGTATCGTTGATAATTCCGTTTTTTCCTTCGCTCCGATATACATTAAAACGCGAAGTGAAAAATCTGTGTACATTGTTAAACGCATGATACCACCGCTCTTTCCAAACATCATTATAACGATTATGTCTTTTCCGTGAAAGAAATGTGTCTGAAATATTAAAGATGTATTTCATATATTGCTTTAAATATTCAGCGGGAGTATGGTTAAGTTATCAAAAACGAAGGCGAGGAAACGAAAATGTTATCTCAAAAAACAATCGATATCGTCAAATCAACTGCACCAGTATTAGCTGATCATGGAGTAACTATTACAACTGTTTTTTACAAAAATATGTTCGCTGCTCATCCGGAATTACTTAATATATTCAATCACGTTAACCAAAAACAAGGACGTCAACAAACAGCTCTTGCCAATACGGTTTATGCCGCTGCCCTACACATTGATAATTTAGGTGTATTACTTCCCGCTGTAAAACAGATTGCCCAAAAACATCGCTCTTTAGGTATTAAACCTGAACACTATCCAATTGTTGGTGAACATTTACTTGGGGCCATTAAAGAAGTATTGGGTAGCGCTGCTACTGACGAAATTATTCAAGCTTGGGCGGAAGCATACGGTGTAATTGCGGATGTCTTTATTCAAATAGAAAAAGGGATGTATAAAGAAGCGGACGAGCAAGAAAATGGCTTTGGAGAATTTAAAAACTTTAAAATCGTTGATAAAGTGGCTGAAAGTGACATCATCACATCATTCTATTTACAACCTGAAGATGGATCAGGAGTTCCAACATTTAACCCAGGTCAATACATCACGATTCGTTTATCAATTCCTGGTGAAACGTATGTTTTCAACAGACAATATAGTTTGTCACAAGCACCGAATCAAGATACATTCCGCATATCAGTGAAAAAAGAAAGTGAAATGAATCCTAACGGGAAAGTTTCCGTACATTTACACGAAAACGTTCAAATTGGTGACATAATTGAAGTAAGTTCACCTGCTGGGGACTTCTATCTAGATGTTGAAAGCGCACGTCCAGTGACATTAATCAGCGGTGGTGTCGGTATTACACCGATGATGAGTATGTTAGATACAATCGCTAAAGTCTCTCCAACACGCCCTGTTGCTTTCTTACACGGCGCTAGAAATAAAGGGTTGCATGCATTTGATGACAATGTTCGTAAGCTAATGTCGACTATGGAAGACACAACTTACCTGGCTGTATACTCGGATGAAAATCAAATTCTTACAAAAGAACTTCTAGCTGAGAATGTTCTAGTAAATAGTGATGTCTACGTCTGCGGACCTGTTCCATTTATGAAAGCCATCATCCAAAGCCTTTATGAATTAGGATTTGCGGAAGATCGTGTACACTTTGAATTCTTCGGTCCAGCAGTTTCACTTGATCTTGTTCATGCATAACAACTACACTAAACGTCCTGCCGGCTCTACTCCGACGATGGAAGAACCGAATCGAAAATCTGTTTTTGATTGCGGTTCCCATTCATAGGTGCTTGGAAAATCCACGATAGCTATCACCCGACTGTGGTGATAGCTTTTTGCTTTGTCGTTAATTGGCTCCTTTGAACATTCAATCGGAACCTAATACCTATTATCAATTATTTATTCAAGTCTTTTTTATCATAATTGTTACCATAAAATGCGCAAATAGTAGTGCATATTAATCATATACATGATAAAATAACAAGATAGAAATCACTTTTTTACAGATTAGAAAAGGGGTCAAGCATGGTCAAGAAGTTGGAGAAAAAATATATTCCTCTTGCATCATTTTTTGCGGTAGTAGAACAAAATGAATTCACATTAACGTATACAACAATTGAAAATATTGTGGGTCAACAGTTGCCAAATGCAGCCTATTTAAATAGTAGTTGGTGGAAGAAAACGAAACCCCCTGCCACCCACTTTTTAGCCTGGTTAGATTTTGAATATACAGTAAAAGAAATTGATTTAGGACGCTCTGTGACCTTTATAAAAGAGTCAAGTGAGTCTGACATTGATTCTACTTCAACTAAACCAGAAGATATTTTAGTCATTCGTCCAGTAGATTTAGAGGATGCCCGTTCCATTATTAATCTTCATCAGGTCATAGATGCGGAATCGGACTTTATGCTCTTTGGAAAAGATGAGCGTAAAATGTCTGTTCAGTCGATTCGCAAAAAGATGGGAGAATGGAAAAAGTCTAAGAACTCCGGAATGTTCGTATGTATTCTAAACGGAGAATTTGCTGGCTTTTTACTTTTACTAGGCGGTCCTTCCCCTCGTACGTATCATCGCGCTTCTTTGGTCATCGGTGTAATGAAAGCGTATTACGGGAGAAGCGTCGGTACCTCGCTCATGATGAAAGCCGAGTCTTGGGCACAAGAGGTAGGCATTACAAGGTTAGAATTAACCGTCGTCGAGACAAATGAACGTGCTCTTTCACTTTATAAAAAGATGGGGTATACCGTTGAAGGAACAAGGTCAAATGCACTTTTAATTGAAGAAACGTATGTAAATGAATTGTATATGGGAAAAAACCTATAAGAACTTCTAAAAGCGACACCGTGAAATAAATCCACGGTGTCGCTTTTTGAATGTCGTTGCCTGCCAAAAACTATCCTTTTTTAGATATGGCTTGTATCGTGTTTAATATCGACTTGGTCAAAATTTCAATTCCCGTGTGAATTCGCTGAGTATTGAAGCTCATATTCGGATGATGTAAGCCAGGTGACAAGTCACACCCTAAACCGAGCATTGTCGCTTTTAGTTTGGGTTTATGCAAAGAATAAAAATGAAAATCCTCTCCACCGGGAGTCACGATACGTGGCTTTACATTTTCTGCCCCTAAAACTTCTGTAATTGCCTGCTCCATTAAACCCGATGCTTCTTCATTTACAATTGCCGCTCCCAGTCCTTCGCTTGTGGTCAAATTAATCGCTACATCATACATTACCTCTATATTACGTATGACTTCTACTACTTTCATTTTGAGAGTTCTCATCGTTTCATTCGTTTGGGCTCTCAAATCAATTGTGAAAGAAGCCTTTCCCGGGATGATGTTGCCGGTTTCACTACCCGCTTGAAACTTGGTCATTTTCGCAGAACAAGGAACTAGGGTATCCATGTGGATTCCTTGCATCCCCTGTATGATTGCCGCTCCAACTTCAATGGCATTTTTTCCTAGATGAGGTTTTGCGGCATGGGCATCTTCACCTTGGATGATGCCTTTAATAATGCTTGCAGCCCCGTGACAAATGGCGGCGGCGGCTGTTCCATCCGGTATCTCCTGTATAGGTCTCAGATGAACTCCAAATAAATAATCCACGTCATCCATTACCCCGAGGGAAAGAAACTTTCTCGAGCCTTGCCCTTTTTCTTCCGCGGGTTGAAAGATCCATTTGAAGCGAATATTCTTGGGGAACCCATGATCTTTCATTGCGAGCAAAGATCCAAGTACCATGGTCATATGTGCATCATGACCACACGAATGATTCGCTTGAAATACTCCATCCTTTTCCTGCCACAATGCATCCATGTCGCTACGAATGCCTATACATATAGGCCCGTCACCGACTTCAACGACTAACCCTGTGCATTCATCAAATGTCTGGACTTTGAATCCTTCACTTTCAATTAATTTTTTTAAATAAGCAGTCGTTGCAACCTCTTGCCAACTGACTTCCGGATGCTCGTGTAAATATGTAAACACGTCATTAATTTTGGACATACGTGATTTCATGTTTCCGTCCATATTTTCACCCCCTTTCTTCATTCTATTAGAGGGTGGCAGCAATATTTGGGCAAATCGGTAACCATAGTTTGTAGCTGGCTGCTCGCTTCGAGTACATTGAGGATTAAAAAAATCGGGCAAAGTGACGCCCGATTCTTAAGACTTAATACCATTTAATTGCGACTGCCGATTTCAAGTCACGTTTGGACTCAAACCCGCTGCTTCATGGTGCTTTCCAAAGCTCACCGGTAACCTTAGCTTGATTAGTGTAAAAAATGCCCTGCATTTGCAGGACATTTCGTTTTCCTATAACTGTTCTAGTAATTTCAATGATTCACGGTTGAATGCTGGGATATCTTCCGGTTGTCGACTGGTTACCAATTGATTTTGGCAAACTACTACTTCTTTATCCACAAATTTGGCACCGGCATAAATCATATCCTGACTGATAGATTTATAACCCGTCGCATCGCGGCCTTCCAATGCTTTTGCCGAAATTAACAGCTGAGGTCCATGACAGATGGCAAATACGGGTTTTTTGGCATCCATGAAAGCTTTGGAAAACTCGACGAATCGGTCATCCGCACGCAATTGGTCAGGGGAAAAACCGCCCGGAATGAATAATGCGTCAAAGTCTTCCGGTTTTACATCATCGATGCCGTAATCAGTTGTCACCAGCGCATCACCCTGTTTCCCTTTAACTTCCTTGCCCGCTTCTTTTTCAATCGTAAACACTTCGTGACCCGCTTCATTAAAGGCTCTTGACGGATCCATGTACTCAGAGTCCTCAAACATATTCGTGATTAACGTTGCAATTTTCGCCATTTCCAATCACTCCTTAAAGTTTGTTCACTTTTAGTATTCCACTAAAATATCGACATAAAACACATTATCGATATTTTGAAACCATCGGGTGTCCCTTTTCAAAAAAGCGGTATGGATAATGAACGGCCTCCCCAGAGTTTTGGATGCCTACTCTCGGACCAATCTCGACCTCATCGACACTTGGACCTTCCGCAATGAATAAAGGTTCCTCTGACCAGTGATGCCCGTAGTAATTCATCGTGACCCCAAGAGCTTTCGCCAGTTTCCCCGGACCATTCGTCCAGTCCTTCATGTTGGTCTTGCCGCGGAATTGCTGCATCAGTTCATGGCCCGCAATCGGTTCACCCGCGCGGATTAGGACGGCCCGTGGAGTACCGATTGGTCCACTGACCACATTCATCAGCGTATGTGTATGCATTTGATATGTATATACGAGTCCAGGTTCACCAAACATGATTTCGGTACGTTTCGTACGTCGGTTGCCAAAACTGTGTGCTGCCCGGTCTTCAGCTCCCATATAGGCTTCCGTTTCTATTATTTTCACCACAAGCAGTCCTTCAGGATGTTGATGTACGATGTATTGCCCAAGCAAATTACGGGCAAGTTCCAGTGTTGGCTGATCAAAATAAGATGATGCTATCGGCTGAAATATCATGTGCAAACCTCCAAGGTTTATTATACTTATACGATACATACTAATTTACAGAAATGGGGAACTTACCGATGAATGAACTAATTAAAGAAATTCAGCAATTCCGTGACGAACGGGCATGGGGCGGGAATCACGATGCAAGAAGCCTGGCCATTTCGATATCGCTTGAAGCAAGTGAACTGCTCGAATGCTTCCAATGGCTTTCAGCCGAGGAGTCCATTGCACATGATAAACAAGCAATCGTCGATGAAATGGCAGACGTTTTCATCTATCTCCTGCAATTTTCGGATGTATTGGGTGCAGACCTGATTGAAGCCGCACGAGCGAAAATGAAGAAAAATGCCATCAAATATCCAGTTCCCCAAAAATAAAAGATATTTCTTCTTTTTTTCTATTGCATAATAATTATTTGACTATTATATTAATCATATAATTGAACAAGGAGTTGACCCCAATGAAGAAATGGAATTGGTTGATTTGGGTAGCAGCGGGTGCACTCCTCTTCTTCTATACACGAACGGATGCAAGACAAAACCAAGTCAGCGCAGATGAGACGCTTATCGACGCATATGATCCGAAAAATAACCCTGAGCAATCACTGGCTGATTACCTGGTATATCGGGCGATGATATCCGGTGAAGCCAAGATGGCGGTTACGGGAAGTAGCGTGACCCGCGGTTCGGGTTCTTCAAAACAGTCTAGAACGTGGCGTGGCAGGATTGAAGTGAACCTCCGAAATTCGAACCCTGCATTGAAAGAACTCGAGATTACAAATCATGGCCATTCAGGTTATACGTCGGTTCGCTTGCTGGAAGACCACGTCACTGCTCCCATTCTCAAAGAGCAACCAGATGTACTGTTCATCGAAACGTCAGTCATCAATAACCACAATAAAAATGTGACATTGGAAGATACCTTCAATTCGTTGAGCTCACTATACGAACTTTACTCAGGTGCATTGCCAAAGACACGCATTATCTTTCTGTCCCCGAACCCTTGCACGGAAAATAAATTCGGGCCACCCACTAATCAGTTTGGTCTGACCTTTACGGATTATGTAAAAGAAACCGAAAGCTATGTTAAAGGACAAGGTTGGACGTATTTCGATACCCATGACGCGATGTCCTATTACATGACTAGCCATAATATTTCATTGCCATCGACACTAACAGATGGCATCCATCCGAACGACCGTGGCTATAAAATTTGGGCCGATGTATTATGGCCGTTCATGCAAGCGAAGCGTTAAGTTTAAGTAAAAACCCGACATCCGATTTTAAGATGTACGGGTTTTTTGAGTTAAGGGGCTTTTTTTAGGAAAGTTTCCTGTCGTGCAAGTTGTATTCCCGTTCAATTGGGTTTATTCCTTTTCAATTAGTGTTTATTCCTTTTCAATTAGTGTTTATTCCTTTTCAATTAGTGTTTATTCCTTTTCAATTAGTGTTTATTCCTTTTCA
>Ga0209013_10005380_pt1 | contig 11036 bp, 7 predicted proteins | sample Cruoilmetagenom2_FD_187291 | JGI IMG/M metagenome (GOLD analysis project Ga0209013, IMG submission 187291) | Oil polluted marine microbial communities from Coal Oil Point, Santa Barbara, California, USA - Sample 2 (SPAdes) (version 2) | ecosystem: Environmental > Aquatic > Marine > Oil seeps ...
TGTCCCTGTTTTCCCCCGTTCTCCCGTCGCACGCCTTGTATACACAGGCATCTTCGACGTTTCGCGACAACACCTGGCGAGAAATGCGGGTTAAACCTCGGGAAGGATCTGCTGCAACGCCGCATATAGATCCGTCTGCTTCCACGTTCTTTCTATTAATCTATGGTAGAATGCGCTGTATCAGGAAATCCTCAGATCGACAAAGGATCGCGCAGGTGGGTGATGAAAAAAGGACTTTCGACCCTGACCGGGCATCTTCAGGGGAAACTTGGACCGCATTTCAGCGGGGACCTTGCCTTCGATGATCTGTCGCTGGCCCTGTACAGCAACGATGCCAGCATCTACCAGATCAAACCATCCGCTGTCGCCTTTCCCCGGAACAGGGACGATCTCACGGCCCTGGTGGAACTGGCCCGGGAAGAGGGCCTGCCACTCACGGCGAGAGGGGGAGGCAGCGGCCTCTGCGGGGGGGCTCTGGGCAGAGGGTTGATCGTTGAGTTCAACCGGTACCTGAACCGGATTGAACGGATCGATCCGAAAACGAGAGCAGTCACGGTGGAACCTGGAATTATCCTGGATCGGCTGAACCGCGAGCTTCAGACACACGGTATGATGCTCGGTCCGGACCCGGCCAGTTCAGCCGTTTGCACCGTCGGCGGCATGATCGCCCATAATGCTTCGGGCGCACACTCGCTGCGGTACGGGGATACCAGAAAATCCATTCTCGGACTGGAAGTGCTGCTGTCCGACGGCACGAGGCTCCAACTGGATGGCTGGCAGGCCGGGGGGGAGAAGACGATTCCGGATCCGCTTCCGGCAGTGAAAAATCTTCTCAACGACCACACGGACGTGATCGCGAGCGGTTACCCACAGACAAAGCGGAACAGCGCGGGCTATCTTCTCCGGGATGTTCTGGAGGAAGACAGGTTCAGGCCGGCGCTCCTTTTTGCAGCCTCCGAAGGGACTCTCGGATTCACGCTGGGCGCGACTTTCCGGGCGGAGCACATACCCGCCCACAAAGTGCTTGTGCTCGTATGCTTCCGGAGTGTGGTCGGGGCGGCTGCGGCGGTACCGGACCTCCTCACTTTCAGGCCGGCTGCAGTGGAGATGCTGGATAATTTCCTGCACCGTTTTGGAGCGGAGCATGTTCCCGGGTTTCAAAAACTTTTTCCCCCCGCGGCAGGGGCATCCCTTCTCATCGAATTTTCCGGACGCAACCGTGGGGCAGTGGAAGAAGCGCTGGAGGCTTTCAACCGCCGGTTTGCATCTCCCGGGGAACAGAGAGACATGCGAAAAATCATCCTTCATCCGGAGGAACAGGCCTCGGTCTGGAAAATCAGAAAAGCCGCTGTTCCCCTGCTGGCAAGGCGGAAGGGTAAGGAGCGACCCGTGCCATTTATCGAGGATGCCGCTGTGCCCCCGGAAAAACTGGCGGAATATGCCCGGCGCGTCGATGAGATTTTAACGAAGAGGAAGATTCCATACGCCACGTATGCGCACGCCGGGGCAGGGGAATTGCATTTCCGTCCATTTATGCTTCTGGATACGGACAGGGGAAAGCAGATCTTTTCACAAGTGGCGGAAGAGGTCTTTGACCTTGTTTTGTCTCTCGGGGGCACGATCGCAGGAGAGCATGGGACGGGGTTGGGCAGAGCCGGTTATCTGGAAAAACAATACGGTCCGCTTCTCCCTGTTTTTCGTTCTCTTAAAAAAATATTCGATGCATCCGGGATCATGAATCCCGGAAGGCCGGTGACCGGTGAAAAGTCAACCATGACATCCTCCATGAGACCTCTCCTGACAGGGAAGGGGCTTCCGTCCCGGGCCGCTCTGTTTCCGGGCAGAGAAGATTTGATCGAGGATCTCAGCCGTTGTGATGGATGCGGGCTCTGCAAAAGCATGGACCGTGAACAGAGGATGTGTCCCGTCTACCATGCACTGCGCCGGGAGGAGGCGTCGCCGCGGGGAAAAAATATTTTATTGCAGCATTTTCTTTCTGGGGATCTGTCCGAAGGGCAGATCCTCTCCGAACGTTTTAAAGATGTTCTGGACCTCTGTCTCAACTGCGGCATGTGCACAAAGGAATGTCCGGCAGTGATGGATGTATCCGCTCTGATGGCCCTGGTCCGGCGGTATGTGGTTCTGCAACAGGGAAAACCGATCCTGAATCCCCTCCTGCAGACGATCTTCGCCAGGGCGGAAATGGGCGCGGCCATTCCCGGCATCGCGAACTTTTTCCTCACCCTCCCCGGGATGCGCCGACTGCTGGAGTATACTGCAGGTTATGACCGGCGAGCGCCTGTGCCCGGATACCGGCAAAAAGCAACAGACCGCCTGGAAAGTCCGGAACACGCCCCGGATTTTCTCTGCTTTCTCGATACTTTTTCAAATTGCTTCGATACAGGCGTAGCCCGGGCCATTCAGAAATTGGGGAACGCTGCGGGGGAAACACCGGTATTCCCGGATCAGCGGGGCAGTGGATTGCCTCTCATAAACGCCGGTTCCCTGGAGGAGGCGAAGGCCCTGTGCCGCTTCAACCTGGAGAAAATGAACCGGTCCGAATGGAGTGATCTCCCCATTGTGGTCCCTGAACCGAGCGCTGTTCTTGCCCTGAGAGAGGAATATCCGTCTCTTCTGAGGGATGGGCCGGTACAGAGAGTAGCGGCCAGGATCGTGGAAGCGGGCCATTTCTTTGCGGAAAAGCTGAAGCAGGGACAGACCGCAGCAGGAGCCTCTCCGGAGCGGATAAACGTGGTATATCACATGCCCTGTCATATGAAGCTCATCGCACCGGAAAGCGCCGGCCTCTGGATCCTGAGGCAGATCAAAAACCTTGGAGTGATCCATCTTGAACAGGGATGCTGCGGCATGGGGGGCACTTTCGGCCTGAAGCGGGGATCTTACGATCTGTCCCAGGAAATTGGCGCTCCCCTCTTTTCGGCCATACGGAAGGAGGTGCCGGACCTCATCGCATCGGAATGCAGTGCCTGTCGGATCCAGCTTCAACAGGCAACCGGCATCCGTGCGGTCCATCCCCTGGAGATTCTGGCCGCCTCCATCCCCGATTAATCCCGTCCAAATAAAAAAAGATAAAAGGAATGTTGCCCGAACAGGAATCCCTCTCCGCTCCGAAGGCCACGTTTTTTGAAAAATCTATGGCTCACTCCAGGCGATTTCAGAACTCGCCCTGCGGGCTCAGACAACTGAAATCGTTTTCCTTCCGCTTCGCCAAGATTTTTTAACAAAAAACGTTCTATCTCCGCGCAAAGGGATTCCTGTCCGGGCAACAGCTTTTGTTTAACTGTTGATATTCAATATAACGAAGGGGTAAAGCCCTCCCATAATTCATGCACGTAGTGTTTGGACAAATCACTGTCCTTTTTTGGGGTCACTCCCGGGTATCAGCAGGAAGTCCGCGAAAAAAATTTAAATCTTTTGTTTTTAAGGGATTGTATAATGCCGGCCCTGCATACACTCCGAATGGCATCTTGATTGCAGTATCTGATCAGTAGAGTAAAAAAAGAAAGGAGGGTTCAGTCATGAGCAAAGGAATGAAACTATTAATCACGGTATTCATGATCTTCATTTTCATGAATATATCGAATGCGAACCAGGCCGGCGCCGGTTTCTCTCTCTCCATCGGAACGGGCAATTTTTATTTCTCTGTCGGCGGTCATGATTACTGCAACTATGATGACGATTATTTCTACGGTGGACCTGTACCGCCTTACCAGGCGAACATCAGCTTCTATTCCATACTGAACGATTATGGTTACTGGGCATATTACGGGGGGCTCGGGAATGTGTGGGTCCCCAGGGTTGCCTATGACTGGCGCCCCTACAGCCACGGCCACTGGATCTACACGGCTTATGGCTGGAACTGGGTTTCTTATGAGCCGTGGGGATGGATCCCCCACCACTATGGTAACTGGCTCTTCACATCCCATTATGGATGGGTCTGGATTCCCGGATATGCATACCATCCTGCCAGGGTGCGCTGGATCACATGCGGCGGGTATATGGGATGGGCGCCGATTGCCCCGTATGGATACGCTCATTACCGCGGTCCCTGGCGCGGACGGTACGGGTTCTACAACCGCCCGATCTATGTGAATAATACGTATATCAACAATTACGTATTCATCAACAACCGGTATTTCATGGTGGATAATGTATACAGGTACAACAGTTCTCATGGAAACATCGGAGATGTCTTCACGGCAGGCTATTACAACGTGGCCGAGATGTCGAAGGGACCGGATAGATACACCATGGAGCGGAATATCCGCAAAAAGATCGAGGTGCGGGATATGGAGATCCGGCACATGGACATAAACGGCAGGAAAGTGGTATATCACCGTCCGCAGGGGGAGATCGAGAACATCCGGCGGAATGCACATGCGACCGTGGAGCGGGCCATAGCCCCCGGATTCGAAGAAGCAAAAATGCGTTTCAAGGGAACCAGAAGCCGAAGCAATTCTGCGATCAACAAATTGTTCGGACAGGAAAACAGAGCCGTTGACACCAGGACCTTTGAATCTACAGCGACTTCCAGGGGTAAAGCCGATGAGAAACGCACGGTTTCCACTTCCCGGTCCGGATCTGTAGCACAGACTGCTACAGGAAAAAGCAATTACCTCTCCCGTTCGGATTCATTCAGGAAAGCCGAATCATCGGCGGGTGATACGGCACGTTCCGGTTATGCTTCGAAGACTAAAAACACCTCCGGAACCATGACGTCGGGAAAGAAGAAAACCTCTTACACAGGTCAGAGCAAGCGGAGTGCGGGATTCGGATCGAGCAGTTCGACGCAAGTCACACAGGCTTCGAAAAGATCATCAAACTACAGCCATCGTGCCGGTGCCTCCAACTACGGAAAGAATGTAAAAACTTCCGGTGAGAGCAAAGCCGGGCAGGGCAGCATGACACGGTCCCCCTCTTCGAATGTGCGTCATAAAGGGACCACAAGCAAAGGAAAGCATGTCGCCTCAGGCAGCAAAGCAGGGAAGCATGCTTCCGTCAGGCCGGGTGGTTCCAGGCAGACTTCATCGAAAGCAAAGGGAAAAAGCGGAATCACCCGGGGGGATGCAAAGGGGAAAGCCGTGGTCTCTGCTCCCAAAGAAGGTACGGCCAGGAAAGTGACCGGGAAAAAGCAGATGAAAGAGAAAAAATAGCAAGGTGCATTTCCATTCCGGCACAACGAAAAGCGGCCCCCGGGACTACCCCGGGGGCCGCTGCTCTTTTATTACCGGATGAACTGAGAAGTAATTTGCTCTACGATTTGCTGTTGCTTCAGCAGTTCGTTTTCAGATGGGGTATACCATTTTTTACGCAGAGAGTTCATTGCGGATCCGAAGAAGGTATTCCGTTCCCGGGCCAGCATCTGCTCTCTGACCGATTCCTTTTCCTCCCTGTACTTTTCCGCATCGAATGCCTGCTTGTCCACTAATTTGAAAAGAGCAAATTTATCTCTGATTTCAATGACTTCGGAAATTTCATCCGGTTCAAGCGCAAAGAGGGTGTCAAAGTAATCCTCCAGGGGCCCGAGATTGGGCAGGGCGTTCATGCGATTCATCATCGTGCCGTTTTCAACCGTCAAATCATTTTTTTTCGCAACCGATTCCAGGTCTTCTCCCTGTTGCAACCGGGCTTTCAGATTCTCCGCTTTTGCCCGGGCCAGTTCCTCGCTTTTTTCTATTTCCAGGTCTCTCTGGACATAGCTTTGAACCTCTTCCAGTTCGGGAAGATAGGGTTCCTTGATTTCTTTTAACTGGATCACAATGTTTCCCAGGGACATTTCAATGGCATCGCTGATGTCGCCCGGCGCCATGCTGAAAGCAACATCTGAAAAATCTTTGGAGGTTCCGACGCCCTTTACGGGTTTACCCGCCTCAAAGAACCCGGTTTCTTCCAGGGGGTATCCCGATTCCGCCGCTGCTTTTTCAAGCGACTGCTCCATTTTTACCTTTTCAGCGATTTCTGCTGCGATGCGACCCGCCTGTTCCCTGGCTAGCGGCCAGGCCAGGGATCTCCGTATACCTTCTTTTACCTCTCCAAACGGGATATAGCCCTCTGGCTCGATCTTTTCAAGCTTGATGATATGCCAGCCATATGTCGTTTTTACCGGCTCACTGACTTCTCCTACCGCCATGGAAAACACTTTTTCGTCGAATTCAGGAACCATCCGGCCCCTGGGAAAAAGTCCGAGATCTCCCCCCTGGTCTTTGCTCGGGTCGTCAGAGTACTTTTTTGCCAGATCGGCAAAATCTTCCCCGGTATGGTACTTATTCCGGATATCCGCGGCTTTCTTCCTGATCTCTTCCACCTCTTCCGGCGAGGCATCCGGCTGCACTCTCAATAAAATATGTCTGGCCTGGCGCTGGGCCTCCTGTTTATAGACAGAGTCTCTCTTCTTTTCATATTCGTTTTCCGCTTCCTCGTTGGAAATATCTATTTCTTTTTGAAGATCAGCCGTTTTTATGAAAACATAATCGAAGTTCCTTCGCTCTTCTGTGCGGTATATTTCCCGGTTTTGAGAAAAGAATTCATCAAGGTCCTCATCGCTGATTTCTACATCCGGTTTAAATTTAGCCGGATCAACGGTCAGGTAATCACTCTGGATCATTTCGTTTTGTCGTCGATACTCCTTTTCAAGGGCATCTTCCGGGATGATGATACCGGCGGTGACGAGATTCCGGAATTTTTCATAAATGATCGTCTCCCTTATTGATTGCTCGAATTCCTCGGGGGTCGTGTCGTACATGGACAGGAGCATCCGATATCGATCCCCGCCGATAAACCTTCCCGCCTGATCCTGAAATGGTTTCATATCCCTGATATACTCTGAAACTTCCTCGTCCGTTGCAAATATGCCCTGCTCCGTGGATTCAGCAAGCAGGATTTTTGTGTTGATCATCTCGCTCAGAACCGTCCCCCCCAGGTTCATCTGGCGTACGAGATCCGCACTGAAGTTGTTCTGATACATCTGGCGCATATTGTCCATCCGGCTCTTGAAGGTCTTCTGATATTCTAACATCGTGATTTTCTCGCCACCGACCTGAGCCACATAATCCCTTGACCCTCCCACAATGTTCGGAATGTAATAGATAATAAAAGCAATAATCACGATCCATAGCGTCCAGCTGAGCGATTTGACGTTTTCTCGCATTATCTTGAGCATGCTGTTTTTCTCCTCTCAAATCAGCAGTTTCCCGGAGGTTTGATGCATGGGCATTCGACCGGGTTCCGGAAAGGCACTTTTCTTAATTAAAACAAACATTTTATACTAATTGGGATGGAATTGGCAAGGTGAATCGAGTAAATTTTTTTTTTCCATGAGAAGCATGAAGAATCCCTGTTCGAAGCAGCCAGGCCGGCACTGTCCCGATCTGCGGGGGGCCCATTTTTTAAGTCAAAGTGATAAATAGAACATATTAATGATTACTAAAAGAAATCATTTGATCATTTATTGTAAATATGTTATATTATTAATGTTATTAATTACTAAAACCTAAGAAAAATATAGATTTTTTTTATGCAACAACAACGTTACCGGGTTCGAATTCTGAATCTGGACTGGTTCAGCATTACCTATCGTGCCCTTATTTTCTGGGGCATTATTTTTTTTGCAGCCGGTTCGATGGGCGGCTATATCATTTATAAGCGCTATTTTCATAAGTTCACCCCGGAAAGACAGGCAGCGAACGCCATCATGGAGGCGGCGAATCTGATTGCCAGAATAGAATTGAGCAGCACAGAAGTTGAATCCTATCTGATAAAGCCCAAGGGCCTTCTGAGTCAGGCCAGGGATCTTTACAGAAAGGCTGACTATGTCACAGCGTATGATTACGGCATAGAGGCAAAAGAAAAAGCGCTGGAGATTCTTCAGGGAATAGAACGCGGCAGGGTGGGGGTCCAGAAGGCGACGATCACATCCACCGAAGGGGATGTGAAGATACGAAAATCGAACTCTTTTAAATGGACAAGGGCCGAGGTGAGGGAAAGGGTCTATCCCGGAGACATGATCCGCACGGCTTCAAATTCAAGCATCCGGATTATGTTCTTTGAAGGCACCGGTTACACCATTGGTTCAGATTCTCTCGTTGTTATTGATGAGAGCTTCGAAAATCCCATTTCGAAGGCCAAAAAAATCGGAGTAAAGCTCAATTCCGGGGAACTCGACATGGAAACCCCGAAAAGTTTTACTTCGGGTACTACTTCCACTGTGAAATCCCCCACCGTCCAGGCTTCACTTCAAGAAAGATCCGAAGCCGCCATGTCTTTTAATCCCACGGATCGAGAAACGGTCTTTTCCCTTTACCGGGGCAAGGCGGAGGTTTCTACGGATAAGGCCAAGTACGAGATAGCGCCGAGAGAACAGGTGGTTGTGGATGGAGAGAAAAACCTGGTTTCCCATACCGGGATCCCGGACAGGGTGACACTTATTTTTCCACCGAATAAAAAGTTATTCCTGTTTGATGATGTTGCTGCGGGCACTGTTGATTTCCAGTGGTCCCGGCCAAACAATGCAGAATATTTCCAGTTCCAGCTGTCACTCAATGCACTTTTTTCGAAGCCTCTCCGGGATAAAAGGAATATCGAAGACAATTTTATGATGCTTAAAACGCTGGACAAAGGGACGTATTTCTGGCGGGTCCGGGGATTCTTCAGTAATGGAAAACCGGGTTCGTATTGTAATCCTTTCTCCTTCCGGATCATCACTCCCGAAGAACGGATCTCCATGGCGGACACGACGCCACCCATGCTGGAAGTAGAAAAGCCTTTACCTTTCGCTAATATTATTCTATTATCTGGAAAGACCGAACCTGGAGTACTACTCACAGCGAACAATCATCCTATTGATGTTGATGAGGATGGAAATTTCAAAGATTTTCTAACTCTGGAAGAAGAAGGTCTGAACACGATCACGATTATTGCTCAGGATCCCAGTGGAAATGAAACGATGGTGCAGAAAAAAGTATATGTCGAAATGTTTTAACCATCAGAGGAGGAGATAGGATTTTGATGAACTGGAGGGGGCTTTTCAGCTTCTTTTCAAATGATCTTGCTATCGATCTCGGTACTGCGAACACCCTGATTTACGCGAAGGGGAAGGGGATTGTCGTATCTGAGCCGTCCATTGTGGCCATCAACAAAAAGAACAATCGCATCGAAGCTGTGGGAAGGGATGCGAAAGAAATGGTCGGGAGAACTCCGGGGGACATTGTCGCCATTCAGCCCCTCAGAGACGGCGTGATAGCGGATTTCGAAATTACAGAGAAGATGCTTGATTATTTCATCAAGAAGGCCCATAACCGGAAGGTTCTGGTTCACCCGAGGATTGTCATCAGCGTGCCCGCGGATATTACCCAGGTCGAAAAGAGAGCGGTACGGGATTCGGCCCTCCGGGCCAATGCTACGGAAGTTTATCTCATTGAAGAAGCTATGGCTGCCGCTATAGGGACAGGCTTGCCGATAACAGAACCGACCGGAAGCATGATCATTGATATCGGGGGTGGAACAACGGATGTGGCGGTCATTTCGCTTGCCGGAATTGTCTACAGCCGTTCTGTCAGAATCGCCGGAAACGAGATGGACCAGGCTATCATTCAATTCATCAAGAGAAAGTACAATCTCCTGATCGGGGAGATTACGGGGGAACAGATAAAAGCGCAGATCGGTTCCGCCTTTCCGCTTGAAGAAGAGCTGACGCTTGAAATTAAAGGAAGAGATCTTGTAGAAGGGGTGCCCAAGACATTGACCATTTCCAGCGTTGAGATACGGGAAGCCCTTTCCGAGACCGTGAATACCATTGTGGAAGCGGTCAGAATTGCACTGGAGCGGACGCCACCCGAACTGTCTGCGGACTTTATCGACCGTGGTGTTATTCTCACTGGCGGGGGGTCTCAATTAAGGAATATCGATAAATTACTTCGAGAAGAAACAGGAATTCCTGTTACCTCGGCCGAAGATCCCATGGCTTCAGTCGTACTCGGGTCGGGCAAAATCATAGATGATTTCGCCCTGCTGAAAAAGCTCGCTTTGAATTAGCCCGCCATGTCCATTCGATGCTGGAAGTAGCAGGATACCTGCCGGTGATGATAGATTTTGTTTCAAGGAACAGGGTTTCCATACTTTTTCTTCTGATCCTCTTCTTGCTTTTTCTCATGATGTCGCTCCAGGTCCGAAGGGGCGGCAGCAACCCCGTCCGGCAGGGAATCACCCTGGTCATTTCACCCATGCAGCATACCGTTCATACCACGATCAGCTATTGTGGCAGCGTCTGGTCTGACTACGTTTTCCTCATTAATCTGAAAGAAGAAAATAAAAGATTAAAAGATAAACTCCGCAGGCAAAAAGTCCGCCTCCTGAGAGCCGATTATCTTGACCGGTCGATCAGGCACCTTGAAACGCTCCTCGATTTCAAGGAGAAGCTGGATTATGAGGTTGTAGTTGCGCGGGTCATAGCCGCGGATTACAGTAATCCGGAGCGTACCAGAATCATGATTACCCTTGACCGGGGAAGAGAGAAGGGCCTGTACGTCAACTCCCCTGTTCTCACTTCGGAGGGCATCGTGGGGAAGGTCGTTTCAACCACCTTTTCGACCGCTGTGGTGGAGATGATTAACCACTCGAACAGCGGGATCAGTGCCAGGGTGGAGAGAGACGAAAGCGTGGTCGGCGTGGTGGTGGGGCGGAACGGTTCCAGGCTGGTGATGGAATATGTAAAGAATCTGGACGACATCAGAGAGAATGACCTCGTCGTGTCGGCCGGTTTTGACGGGATTTATCCTCCGGGATATCCGATAGGACGCGTTTCCTCTGTAAAAACCGGGGAATGGCTTTTCAAAGAAGTGATGATACAACCCGCTGCAAATTTATCCTCCCTGGAAAGAGTTTTCGTGCTCAAAAAAAAGAAGGAGATGAACCGTGAGTAAAATACGGCTGATCCTTGTCCTGGCGATCGCCATCTGCCTTCAGACGGTTCTTTTGCATTACCTTCCCTTTCTTTTCCCGGTCGATCTTTTTCTGGTTTT
>Ga0209013_10005381_pt1 | contig 11036 bp, 9 predicted proteins | sample Cruoilmetagenom2_FD_187291 | JGI IMG/M metagenome (GOLD analysis project Ga0209013, IMG submission 187291) | Oil polluted marine microbial communities from Coal Oil Point, Santa Barbara, California, USA - Sample 2 (SPAdes) (version 2) | ecosystem: Environmental > Aquatic > Marine > Oil seeps ...
CGGGTAATGCACCTATTAAACCGCAAACACTAAACATAATCGCTAAAGGTTTCCATGATTTTCCTAAACCCTCAACTATGAAATACATTGGACCTCCTTGTAATTCTCCCTTACTATCTTTACCTCTAAACATAATTGCTAAAGTTGATGTAAAAAATTTTGTAGACATCCCAATGACTGCACTTATCCACATCCAAAATATAGCTCCTGGACCACCTAAAGATATTGCAACAGCAACTCCAGCAATATTTCCCATTCCTACTGTAGCTGATAAAGCTGTGGTTAAAGCTTGAAAATGACTTATCTGTCCAGGATCGTTTGGATCATCATACTTTCCACGTAGTACTTGAATAGCATGACCAAAAAAACGAAATGGTAAAAACCTAGAAAGAATAAGAAGATATAATCCTCCTCCAATTAAAATAATTAGTAATGGCAAACCCCAAACAAAAGATGCAAAATCGGCAAAAAATTGATTGAGTTGGTTCATTGAAAAATTTTAGTTAGCAGAATATATAAATGTATTAAAGAACTTTTACTAATTTAGAAAAATATTAATTATTTTTTTTAATTACATTTCAAAAATTTAATGATTAAAAAATCAATATTAATTTTCTCTATATTATTATTTAGTAATCAATTCATCAATGCTCAAGATGATACTACTGACAGTGATAGTTTATCCACATTTGCTAAATTCAATAAAAAAGCAGAGCGATTTTTTAAAGTATTTCCTGTTCCAATAGTTAGTTACTCTGAGGAAGCTGGTCAGATTCTTGGTTTAGCGAAATTCAATGCGTTCCAGCTTTCAAAAAAAGATACCATCTCTAAACCTTCAAAAATATCTGGAGCTGTTTCTTTTTCTTCAAAAGGTAGAATAAATATTAACATAGCAAATGACTTAATTCTGAAAGAAAACAAATATATGATCTTAAGTCGTTTTAATTATAAAAAACAACCTGAGTACTTGCTTGGTATTGGCAATGATGTTTCTATTGATGACGTTGAAAAAGTTACAACAGACAAAATTGAATTCAATACTGTTGCTATGATTAGGGTTTTCAATAATTTTTATGCTGGAATAGCTATAGATATCACTGATTATATAAAAGTAGAAACAGATTCAACTAGTTTTCTAATTGAAGATATGGTTTCTGGGTTAAATGGAGGAACAGATTTTGGCTTAGGGTTTTCATTTGTGTATGATAGTCGAGATAATAGATATAATGCTCATAGTGGTGCCTTAATAAAATCTAGCTTTTTGTATTATGATAAATCATTGGGTAGTGCTTATCAATTTAATAGGGCTGAAATAGATGCACGAAATTATTTTAACCCTTGGCTTAAGCATGTTATTGCATTACAAGTAACCACAACTGCATTAGATGGTGATGTCCCATTTTATGATCTTGCCTTACTTGGTGGTGGAAATAAAATGAGAGGTTTCTACGAAGGTGCCATACGTGATAATATTTTAGTAGATACTCAAGTTGAATATCGCTTGCCAATTTGGAAAATCTTTGGAGCAGTGGGATGGGTAGGAACAGGACGAGTTTATGAATCTTATAATGATTTAATTTTGAAGGATTTTTGGCTTTCGTATGGTGGGGGATTAAGAATAAAAGTGGACAGTGAGAATGATATAAATCTTAGAATTGATGCTGGATTTAGACCAACAGGTGAAGTTGCTATATATTTTAATTTTGCTGAAGCATTTTAAAGTTTAAATCTATGTTTATCTTTTTAATTTTAATTATTTAAATAGTTAATTATATTAGTTTCAATACGCTTTTGTATTTCAGACACATCAGCTTTAACAAACTTTTCTCCCATGATATTTTCATATAACTCTATATAGCGTTCACTTACAGTTTCGATATAATCATCACTCATTTCTGGAACAGTTTGCCCTTCTAACCCTTGAAATCCTTCTGAAATTAACCACTGGCGCACAAATTCCTTTGAAAGCTGTTTTTGTGCTTCTCCCCTATCTTGATATTCTTGGTAACTATCGGCATAAAAATAACGTGATGAATCTGGCGTATGAATTTCATCAATTAATACAATTTTTCCATCCTTAGTTTTACCAAATTCATATTTAGTATCTACTAAAATCAAACCACGAGACGCTGCTATTTCAGTTCCTCTATTAAATAATTTTCTGGTATAATCTTCAAGAATAATATAATCTTCTTCTGAAACAATACCTCTTTTTAATATATTTTCACGTGAAATATCTTCATCATGATCTCCCATTTCAGCTTTTGTGGCTGGTGTAATAATGGCTTCAGGGAATTTATCATTTTCTTTCATTCCTTCTGGCATTTCAATACCACATAACATTCTCTTTCCTGATTTATACTCACGAGCAGCATGACCGGACATATAACCTCTTATAACCATTTCTACTTTAAAAGGCTCACACAAATATCCAACTGCAACATTTGGATCTGGTGTTGCAAGCAACCAATTTGGCACTAAATCTTCAGTTTGTGCCATGACCTTAGTAGCGATTTGATTTAAGATTTGTCCTTTAAATGGTATGCCTTTTGGCATCACAACATCGAAAGCAGATAATCTATCTGTTGCAATCATGACAAGAATATCGTCATTTATATTATATACTTCTCTAACTTTTCCTTTGTAAACACTTTTCTGATTAGGAAAATTAAAATTGGTGTCTGTTATTGTGTTACTCATTATACACATTTAGTTTATTTGTCTCGCCATGACGTTTTAATATTATTAATTCCTATTTCCTAGCCCAGATTGAAGCATTTGTTGAAGCTCTTTTTGTGCAAACAAAAAAGCGACTGCTGAAAGCTGGAAACAGCTTCTAAAAAAATTAATCTCTATTTTCAATGTCTTTATAAGCAGCAATTACTTTTTTAACTAGCTTATGACGAATGACATCTTTATCGTCTAAAAATATCATGCCAACACCATCCACATTTTTCAAAATTAATAATGCTTCTTTTAAACCAGATATAGTACGACGTGGCAAATCTATCTGACCTGGATCTCCTGTTAAAAGAAACTTAGCATTTTTACCCATTCGTGTTAAAAACATTTTCATTTGAGCATGCGTTGTATTCTGACCTTCATCTAAAATAACAAAAGCATTATCTAAAGTACGTCCGCGCATAAATGCTAAAGGTGCTATTTGTATGGTTCCATTCTCGATATAATGTGTCAATTTTTCTGGAGCAATCATATCTCTTAATGCGTCGTATAAAGGCTGCATATATGGGTCTAATTTTTCTTTTAAATCACCTGGTAAAAATCCTAAATTCTCACCAGCTTCAACAGCAGGACGTGTTAAAATGATACGCTTTACTTCTTTGCTTTTTAAAGCTTGAACGGCTAATGCTACGGCAGTATAAGTCTTCCCAGTTCCAGCTGGACCAATGGCAAAAACCATATCGTTTTTGCGGACACTCTCTACTAAGCGACGTTGATTAACAGTCTGAGCTTTAATTAATCTACCATTAACACCATGAACAATAACTTCTCCGCTTTGTTTGGATGTTTCATAGTCATTACTTGTTTGACTCATTAGGACACGCTCAATAACATTCTCATCTAATTTATTATACTTAGCAAAATGAGTTAAAAGCATCGCTAGTTTTTTATCAAATTCCTCAAGTAATTCTTCATCTCCAAAAGCTTTAATTTTATTTCCTCTAGCAACAACTTTAAGTTTTGGGAAGTGTTTTTTTAGGAGTTCAATATTTGTGTTTTGTGCTCCAAAAAACTCTTTTGGAGTAATCTCTTCAAGTTCAATAACTATTTCATTCAAAAGCTAGTCGATTTAATTAAATTTATCAGTTCAATTTTATTAGATTTGTTGTAAAATACCAACTAAACAAACTTACACAATTTTGTGTTTGTTTAATTAAAAAAATATCAACAATAATTCATGGCGATTATTACATTAACGACAGATTTTGGTGAAAAAGATCACTTTGCTGGCGCGATAAAAGGAGCTATTTACAGTGAATTACCAGATGTAAGAATTGTTGATATCTCACATTCTGTTTCTCCTTTTAACACTTCAGAAGCTGCTTATATAATCCAAAATGCTTATAGTAGTTTTCCTAAAGGAACAATTCATATTATTGGTATTGATTCTGAGCTTAATGATGAAAATAAGCATATTGCTATAAAATTAGACGATCATTATTTTATTTGTGCTAACAATGGTATAATGAGTATGATTTGTGCAGATATTGCTCCTGAACAAATTGTAAAAATTAATATACATGATAAAATTGAAACTAGTTTTCCAGTATTAGATGTCTTTGTAAAAGTTGCATGTCATATTGCACGTGGAGGAACCCTAGAAGTTATAGGAAAAACTATAGAAGACATCAAACCTATAAAATACATTGTTCCATTTGTTAACGACGACAAAACTCAAATTATTGGAAGTGTTATTTATATTGATAATTATGGGAATGTAGTTACCAACATTAAACGTCCTTTTTTTGAAAGTATTCAAAAAGGAAGGACTTTTGAAATTTCGGCAAGAAATCATAAATTTAAAACTATCCATTCTAAGTATAGTGATATAGTTGACTTTAAAATAACTGAAGACAAAAGAAATGATGAAGGAAGTGGATTAGTCGTTTTTAATTCTTCTAAGTATTTAGAGATTGCTGTTTATAAAAGCAATTGTGCTACTGTAGGAAGTGCATCAACCTTAATGGGATTAAATTTAATGGATACCGTAACTGTAAATTTCATTAAAACCAATATTTAATTATGTTTGTTCGTATAGTAAAAATGAGTTTTAATCCTTTAAAAATTGATGAGTTTCTAGAGAGTTTTGAAACTAAAAAAGTCCATATTAGAAATTTTGAAGGCTGTCAATTTTTAGAATTATACAGAGACAAACACAATACAAATGTTTTTTTTACGTATAGCTTTTGGGACACTGAAACAGATTTAGAGAATTACAGGCATTCAGAATTATTTAAAGATGTTTGGGCACATACAAAACCTTTATTTAATGATAAACCTGAAGCATGGAGTGTTGATAAAATAACTTCACTAAAATGATAAGTAACTTTAACAAAAATAAATGTTTGCAATTTTAAAAAAAGAAATTAACTCGTTTTTTGCTTCACCAATTGGTTATTTGGTAATTGCTATCTTCTTATTACTAAATGGTTTGTTTCTATGGCTATTTAATGGGGAGTTTAATATTCTTGATAATGGCTTTGCAGATTTATCATCCTTCTTTTTATTGGCACCTTGGATTCTTGTATTCTTAATTCCCGCAGTAACTATGCGAAGTTTTAGTGATGAAAAAAAACAAGGGACATTAGAACTTTTGCTCACAAAACCCCTGTCTCATTTGCAAATTGTTTTAGGTAAATATTTTGGTGCATTTATTTTAATTGCAATAGCCTTATTACCAACTCTATTATATGTATACACAATTAACCAATTAGGAAGCCCTCAAGGTAATCTTGATGTTGGAAGTACACTTGGATCTTATTTTGGGTTGCTTTTTTTGGTTGCTGCATATATTTCTATTGGTATATTTTCCTCTACATTATCAGATAATCAAATTGTATCTTTTATTATTGCTGTCTTTTTTTGCTTTTTCTTTTATATAGGTTTTGAAGGTGTTGCAGACTTTACATCAAGTACCTTTATTGAGCAACTTGGCATGAGTTCACATTATAAAAGTATGAGTCGTGGTGTATTAGATACACGAGACATTCTTTATTTTTTAAGTGTAACTATACTATTTATACTTTTAACTTCAAGAAGAATAAACACATCAAAGTTCAACAAAAAGGAACTTATTAAAATACTTATTATACCTCTAATTCTTTTAATATTGAATGTGTTTACTTTTTCTATATACAAAAGAATAGACTTAACACATGATAAACGTTATACATTAAGTAATGCTGCAATAAATGTCATTAAAGATGTTGAATCTCCTATTATTGTTGATGTTTTTTTAGAAGGCGAAGATTTTCCTTCAGAATTTAGACGACTTAAATCTGAAACCAAGCAATTACTAGAAGAATTCACTTCTCAAAACAGTCTTATAAAATTCAATTTTATAAATCCTTTAGAAGATGATTCTAATAGAGATCTTAATATTCAACAGTTAAGTCAGAGAGGGTTAAAACCAATGCAGTTAAGCGTTCAAGATAATGGGAAAAACAGTCAAGAAATTATTTTCCCATGGGCTTTAGCAAGTTATAATAATCAAACAGTAATAATTCCTTTAGTAAAAAGTAAAATTGGTGCTTCTCAGCAAGAGTTGGTTAATAATTCTGTACAACATCTAGAATATGCTTTTGCAGATGGTTTCAGCAAACTTACTAACCCAAAACGAAGAAAAATAGCCGTACTTAAAGGTAATGGAGAGCTTCAGGATAAGTACATTTTTGACTTCGTAAAAACACTCCAAGACTATTATAAAATAGCTGCTTTCACATTGGATAGTGTTTCAAATAACCCTCAAAAAACACTTAATGAATTAAATGATTTCGATTTAATTATTTCAGCTAAACCAACTGAAGCATTTACTGAAAAAGAAAAATTAGCACTTGATCAATTTACGATGAATGGTGGTAAAAGCCTATGGCTTATTGATGCTATAGTTATGGATAAAGATAGTTTATACAATGATTTAGGAAAGAATGTGGCAATTCCAAGAGATTTAAACTTAACCGACTACTTTTTTAAGTATGGTGTACGCATAAATCCTTTAATTGTAAGCAGCCTCTACTCGGCTCCAATCTCTTTAGAAATGGGTGAAGGAAGTAATGTTCAACTACAGCACTTAAGATGGCCATATTCACCTTTAGCTACTTCTACAAGCAATCATCCCATTGTAAATAATTTGAATTTAGTAAAGTTCGATTTCGCCAATCAAATTGATACTTTAAAAAATAATATAAAAAAAACCATCTTATTAGAAAGTGCTACTCTAACAAAACTGGAAGGTACTCCAAGGGAGATTAGTTTAGAATTAGTAACTCAAAAACAAGATCCTAAAATATTTAATAAAGGCAGCCAGACGCTTGCCATTTTACTAGAAGGTGAATTCACTTCAGTTTATAATAATAGAATAAAACCATTTAAACTTACCGAAGAAAAATCAAAAAGTATTCCAACTAAAATGATTGTTATAGCAGATGGGAATGTGATTAAAAATACTATGGGTAGAAATGGACCTGAAGAATTAGGGTATGATATCCTAACAAAGAAGTTTTATGGTAATAAAGAATTTTTATTGAATGCTGTAAATTATTTACTTGATGATGATGGACTTATAAACATTCGATCTAAAGAAATTGCGATAGCTTTTTTAGACCAACAAAAAACAACTGCACAAAAAACAAAATGGCAATTCATAAATATTATATTGCCACTGCTATTTCTGGGCATTTTTGGGTTTATTTTCAATTACATTAGAAGAAAAAAATATACTCAATAATCGTTTTTCAGTGCTTAAAGAAATTTATATTTTTTATAGAAAATATTTGTTAATAAGTTTGTTTCCAATTTTAGCTTCTATGAGATATATTTGTAGTTATTAATTATTGAATTTAAACACATTCAAAATAGATGAAATTTATAGTATCAAGTACGTATTTACTTAAGCAATTACAAGTTCTTGGTGGTGTTATTAATAATTCCAACACCTTACCAATTTTAGATAATTTTTTATTCGAATTAGACCAATCAAAACTAACAGTTTCTGCTAGTGATTTAGAAACTACTATGTCTTCTGTTATTGATGTAGAAAGTGATAATGGAGGAAGTGTAGCTATTCCTGCTCGCTTACTGCTTGACACTTTAAAAACTTTTCCTGAACAACCTCTTACTTTTGTTGTCGAAGATAATAATACAATCGAGATTAGCTCAAATCATGGAAAATATGCTTTAGCATATGCTGATGGTAATGAATTTCCAAAAGCAGTCGCTTTAGAAAACCCTAGTTCTACTACTATTACAGGAGATATTTTATCAACTGCAATTAGCAAAACTATCTTTGCAGCAGGAAATGATGATTTGCGCCCTGTAATGAGTGGTGTTTTCTTTCAATTTTCTACTGAAGGCTTAACTTTTGTAGCAACTGATGCTCACAAATTAGTAAAGTATACTCGAGAAGATGTTAAAGCGAATCAGGTTGCAGAATATATAATGCCAAAAAAACCATTAAATCTTTTAAAAGGAATTTTGGCGACTAGTGAAGATGATGTTACTATTGAGTACAATGATTCTAATGCTAAATTCATATTTGAAAACACTGTTTTGATTTGTCGTTTAATAGACGGAAAATATCCAAACTATGAAGCGGTAATTCCAAAAGAAAATCCAAACAAACTGACTATAGACAGAATGCAATTTTTAAATTCCGTACGTCGTGTAAGTATCTTTTCTAATAAAACTACGCATCAAATTCGTTTAAAAATTGCTGGAGCAGAACTAAATATTTCTGCTGAAGATATTGATTATAGTAACAAAGCCGAAGAACGCTTAACATGTGATTATCAAGGTGACGATATGCAAATTGGATTTAACTCAAGATTTTTAACTGAAATGTTAAACAATCTTAACTCAGATGAAGTACAATTAGAAATGAGTTTATCGAATAGAGCAGGGATTTTAACTCCTGTTGACGGATTGCAAGAAGGTGAACAAGTAACTATGCTTGTCATGCCAGTTATGTTAAATAATTAATTAACTAACCTTTAAATAGATTATATTAAAAAAGCGCTCACTATAAAGTGAGCGCTTTTAATTTATCTCTAACAAAAATATACTAACTAACTAATAAAATTAAGAGATAAAGGGTATCGTGTAGTTTCTCCATTACTAACTCTAACAGCATTTATAATTGGAAAAGTAATAGCAAATATTCCGATAATAATAAATCCTAAAAGGCCTAATCCAAATAGCAAAATTAATGGGACACATAAAAGCGAATAAATAATTAAACTTAATTGAAAGTTCAAAATTTGTTTACCATGTTCATTCATAGCATAAATTTTTTCTTTTTGTGTAATCCACAAAACTAAAGGCACTATAAGACTTCCAAAACCAATTAATAATGTTATTAATTGACTTAAATGCGTAATAACTAAAAGTTGTCTGTCTTCTCTCATGATGATTTAAAAATATTGATTGATACTTATTTGACGAGCAACATTATAAAATGTTACATGATTTCAAAAAAATATTTATCAAAATGAACACTTAATCAGATAGATATTTTTAATAATTGGTAAGAATTCAACTACTTTTTTTGTAAATTACAACACGAAGCAAAATTATAGTATAACAAACACTAGTGTTTTGAGATCCTAAAAAGTTCTCCCTAGAACAAAATAAACATTTAAACGCCTAATTTTAGGCGCTTATAGTATGTTAGAATTAAAGACCCTCATTTCTATCAGCTTTTAACTACTTATTAGTTTAAAAAAATGACTAATAAACCACCAACTAAGCTAAATAATATTACTAATCAAATTCTTGTGACATTTGGGTCTGTCCTAATATTGTCAATTATATGCCTCATTCTTTTTTATTTTGATGCATTTCCAAAAAATTTATTCCAATCATCAGAAAAAACTTCTGATATTTATTTTATGAATTATGATGTCTCATTATTAGATGATTCAGAAGAAAATAGAGAGATTAAGTATGGCTTTGAATTATTTATAAACACGCCTAAATACATTGGTCCAGATAATGGGAATCCAGATTTTGTATACTCAGGAAATAGATTGGCATGTAAAAATTGTCATCTTGACAATGGTACAAAACCCTATTCTGCACCATTAATTGGTATTATTCAAAGGTTTCCACAATTCCGAGGTAGAGAAAACAAAATGGGAACTATTGTAGAACGTATTAATGGATGTATGGAGCGAAGTATGAATGGTATCATGATGCCTTCAGAAAGTAAAGAAATGAAAGCCATAGTCAAATATTTGGAATTTTTAAGTCGTTATGCTCCTGAAGACGGAAAAATTCAAGGGAAAGGGTTTGTAAAAGTTAAGATTCCTAACAGAGCCATAGATTTAGAAAAAGGAAAACTTATTTTTAAAGAGCATTGTATCGTTTGTCATCAAACTGATGGTCAAGGCGTAAGGTCAGAAAATGATTTCACCTATCAATATCCACCTCTTTGGGGAGATGACTCTTTTAATAATGGTGCAGGCATGACTCGTGTTATTACAGCTGCTCGATTTATAAAAGCAAATATGCCGTTTGGTACTACGTTTGATTCGATTGTTTTAAGTGATGAAGAAGCATATGATGTAGCGGGATATATCAACTTGCAACAACGTCCAAAAAAGAAAAATCCTGAATTAGATTTTCCAGATATAAAAAAGAAACCTGTATCGACACCTTATCCTCCTTACGCAGATAATTTCTCTATTGAACAGCATCAGAAAGGGCCTTTTCAGCCTATTATAGAATATTATAAAAAACAATTTAACATCACTAAAACCAAGTAATTATGAAAACAACTATTGACAGTAATTCAAGACGAAAATTTCTAGGAGCTCTTGCACTAGGTGCAACAGCTAGTACTATTGGGATTCTCACAAACCCTATTTATGCAAGCACTCCTGAATTAGACATTAAAAGAATGGACGATTCTGAAGAATGGTTTAAAAACATTAAAGGAGACCATCGTATTGTTTATGATGGATCTACTCCACATGATGGATTTCCAGTAATCTGGAATTGGGCATTTTATTTATCAAATAATGGTACAGGTACAACCGATGAAAATATGACTGCAATGACTGTCTTAAGACATAAAGCTATCCCTCTAGCTTTCGAAAGTCGCCTTTGGAAAAAATATAACCTAGGAGAAGTCTTTCATGTAACTGATAATTCTACTGAAAAACCTTCATTACGAAACCCTTATTACGAACCTCAAGAAGGTGATTTCCCGCTTCCACCGATAGAAGGGATTAAGAGAATGCAAGAACGTGGCGCTATGTTTTGTGTATGTGATCTTGCAACAAAAGTATACAGCAATG
>Ga0209013_10005382_pt1 | contig 11033 bp, 9 predicted proteins | sample Cruoilmetagenom2_FD_187291 | JGI IMG/M metagenome (GOLD analysis project Ga0209013, IMG submission 187291) | Oil polluted marine microbial communities from Coal Oil Point, Santa Barbara, California, USA - Sample 2 (SPAdes) (version 2) | ecosystem: Environmental > Aquatic > Marine > Oil seeps ...
TTGCAGGGGAGATGGACAGATGAGTTTTACCTTCAGTGATGAAAACCTTTTAAAGATAGAAGCACTTAAAAAACGCTATCCAAGCCCAAAAGCACTCTGTCTTCCTTGTCTTTGGATGGTTCAGCACCAGGATGGGTTTATCAGCATAGATGCTATCGATTCTATAAGTGAACAAATCGGTATACCTCCCATGGAGATATACCGAGTGGCCACTTTTTACACTATGTTTCATTTGGAACCGCAGACAAAACGCAATGTTCAAGTCTGTAAAACACTCTCATGTAAACTTTGTGGGAGTGATGAGATCTTAAAACATTTAGAAAGCAAAGATGTCAACATAACCCATGTTGAGTGCCTTGGTTCCTGCGGTACTGCTCCGGTCATGCAAATAGATGACATGAATTATGAAGAGCTGACCATAAACAAAGTGGATGAGATTTTAAAGGAGCTTAAATGAGAGAGTGTAAAATAGTATCTCGTAAATTTGAGCTTGAAAATTCTCATACTTTAGAAGTTGCAAAAGCGAATGATGGATATAGAACTCTGGCAAAAATGGCAGAATATTCTCCGCTTGAAATGATAGAGATCATTCAAGAAAGTAATTTAAGAGGAAAAGGCGGAGGAGGAGCACCTGCTGGGGACAAATGGGCATTAATGCCACAAAACAGCGATAAACCCTCCTTTCTTGCAGTAAACTGTGATGAGAGTGAACCGGGTACTTTTAAAGATAGAAAGATCATTTCAAAAGACCCACATCTGCTCATTGAAGGGATTTTGCTCACCTGTTATGCCATCAGAGCAAAACATGCTTATATTTACATACGCGGAGAGTATAAACAATATCAAGGTATTTTACAGAGTGCAATTGATGAAGCGTATGAAGCCGGAATTTTGGATGCGTGTGACATCACTGTTCATCGTGGTGCAGGTGCATACATCTGTGGAGAAAAATCCGCCCTTTTAGAATCTATGGAAGGCAAACGTGGTCACCCCAGACTCAAGCCAAAGCAAAAAGAACCCGAATGGTTTTTTGATAACCCGACACTGGTAAACAATGTTGAAACGATCGCTTCAGTTCCTTTTATCATTGAAAATGGTGCGAATGCTTACAAATCCTACGGTACAGAAAAAAGTTCGGGTACACTGCTTTTTGCTATGAGCGGACATGTTGCGAGACCCGGTGTCTATGAGTCTGAATTTGGTATTTCCATGATGGAGTACATCAACCATTTTGGTGGTGGTATCAAAAATGGAAAGAGACTTAAAGCGGTTATTCCAGGAGGCGCTTCTACGGGTGTGATAACAGCCAAAGAAGCAGAGACCGTTACACTGGATTATGAGTCACTTCTCTCTATAGGAAGTGCTTTGGGTACAGGGGGTATGATCATCATGGATGAAGACACTTGTATGGTAAGTGCGCTGAAAAACCTTTTGGAGTTTTACCACGAAGAGTCTTGCGGACAGTGTACCCCTTGCAGAGAGGGAACAGGCTGGGTGGATAAGCTGGTAGCTAAGATCTTAAATAAAAGAGGCACCAAAGAGGATATAGACAAGCTTTTAGAGATCGCAGATACAATGAATGGTAAAACCATTTGTGTTTTTGCTCCTTCAGTCTCTACTGTAATAGTCTCTTTTATTAAACGATTCAGAGATGAATTTGAGGAGGCACTGTGAGTGAAATAGTAGAAGTCATCGTTGATAAGCGATCTTACAATGCTGAAAAAGGCTCACTTCTCATCGATCTGCTGATCAAAGAGAAGATCAAAGTCCCCTACTTCTGTTACCATGAGGCTCTGGGGGCCGATGGGAATTGTCGGATGTGTATGGTAGAGATCGAAGGACAGAAAAGACCACAGATCGCTTGTGACACTTTTGTCAAAGAGGGAATGGAGGTCCATTCAACGGGTGAAAACATAGAAAAAGTAAGAACCAATATACTCGAATTGGAACTCATTAACCACCCTGTCGACTGTCCCACTTGTGATCAGGCCGGTGAATGTTCACTACAGGATTTTTACATGGATTATGGTCTGCATGATTCAAAAATTGCCATACCCGAAAAGGTAAAAGGATTAAAAAAAGTTGATCTTGGATCAAATGTCATGTTAGATCAGGAACGTTGTGTACTTTGTGCCAGATGTACCAGATTTACAGATAAGATCACACATACACATGAACTTGGCATTATCGGTCGTGGTGATCATGCCAGAGTCAGTACGATGCCTGGACGAAAACTGGATAACCCTTATGCTATGAATGTTGTAGATCTCTGTCCTGTTGGTGCACTCACCAGTAAAGACTTTAGATTTGCCCAAAGAGTCTGGTTTTTACAGACCGTAGACTCTATCTGTCACGGTTGTGCCAAAGGCTGTAACATTTACATAGACCACAATAAGATCAAGTATCAAGATGATGTGATCTATAGATTTCGTCCAAGACGAAACGATGATGTAAACGGCTTTTTCATCTGTGATGAAGGGCGACTTTCGTACAAGAACTTACAAGAGAATCGTCAAGAAACAACGCTTTTAAATGGCAATGAGATAAGCGAAGATGAAGCGATACAGGAAGCTATGAACTTCATGCAAAAATATGAAAACAATATCACTATAGTCATTGATGCCAATTTATTTACCGAAGAGATAGACGCTATTTTGGAATTTGCAAAGAACATAAACGCAAAAGTCTGCTCGCCGTTAGCTGTGTACATAGATGAGAATTTTAAAGACGATATGTTAAAAAGTTCAAATAGAGCTGCCAACTCTAAAACTGTAGAGAGATTAAATATCAATACCAATGAACCAAACCTTAGTGGGATGATCATCAACTTCAATCATCCCCAAACTTTTAAATCAGAGGAACAGATACACTTTTTAACACATGCACGCAATGAACAGGGGCTCATCTTTCCTATAGCCGCATTTACTGAAAATGCAGGGACTTTAACCAATGAAGACAGCATCACGCAAAAGTGTGAAAAAGCTGTAGACAAAAACAGCCCGGCACCTACTATTTTAGCGTATTTGCAGAAGGTTCAAGTATGAGTACTGCAGCCATTGTCGTAGCCATAGTCTCTTTTGCACTTGGAGCACTTTTAGCTCTTTTGACCATCCCTGTTTTAGTATGGTTGGAACGTCGGATTGCCGGTTTGGTGCAAGACAGGCTGGGACCAAACCGTACGAATGTATTTGGCTTTCGTCTTGGCGGCGTGGTGCAGTCTTTTGCTGATGTTGTAAAACTTCTACTCAAAGAAGAGTACTACCCCTCACATATAAAAAATGGGAAGTGGCTTTTTATGCTCGCTCCGATCATCACTTTTGTAGCAGCTCTTTTGGCATTTATGGCGATTCCATTTGCCGATACTTTAGTCATTGACGGGGAGTCCCTTCGCTTTTCTGCACTTCCAATAGATTTTGGTGTATTTTGGTATCTTGCAATTAGTGCCATCGGTGTCTTAGGCGTTATTTTTGGTGGTTGGTTATCTCATAACAAGTACTCACTCTTAGGTGCTGCACGTGCCGGATCAATGGTGATTAGTTATGAATTGCCGTTAGGTTTAAGTATCTTGGCATTCATCATCACTTACGACACCATTGATTTTAATGCAATGGTGCAATGGCAAAGCGGCACTTTTTTAGGGTTTTTACCCTCTTGGGGAATTTTAGTCCAACCCCTGGCAGCCATGATCCTCATCGTTTCACTCTTTGCAGAAACAAACCGTAACCCTTTTACGGTTGCCGAAGGGGAAAGTGAGATCGTTGCGGGATTTATGACAGAGTACACTGCCATGAAGTTTGCGATGTATTTTATGGGTGAGTATGTCGCGATGAATACGGCCAGTGCTGTTATTATCACGATGATCTTCGGCGGATATCAGATACCTTGGGTATCGACTGAAATACTACTTGAGAACTTCTCTGTTTTTGCTATAGCATTAATGGTCGCTATGCCTGTCATAGTTACCATACTTATAAGATGGATGAGAAAAAACAATACCGTTCGTCCCACTGTATCAACAGATGCCGGAAGGGATTTTGAAACGAAGGTTTTAACGATCGCTATGATCAGTATAACTTTTTTTGTTGAAGCTATTTTAATTTATCTTGCTTTTTTAACAGATAGCACATTGGCTAATTCCATTGCCATCACACTGTTTCAAATCGTTGTTTTTGTGGTGAAACTTATGATGTTTAACATCTTTTTCATCATCATTAGATGGACTGTTCCAAGATTTCGTTACGATCAGGTGCAACATTTGGGCTGGTACTACCTACTCCCTCTTGCACTTTTAAATATCTTTGTTACAGCTCTCGTAGTTGTAGGAGTCTCTTTATGAATGAAAATATAAAAGTTACCCAAAGGCACGGCAGCAGCTTTAAAGACAAACTTTATCTACCTGCTATTTATGATGGTATAAAAGTAACGTTTAAACACCTTTTTAACAATGTAACAGATATCAATGCCGTAGATACGTTAAGATATCCCGAAGAGCAGCCAACAGATATTACAGATAGATATCGGGGGCTTCATCGACTTACACATAGACCCGATGATTCTATCGCTTGTGTAGCCTGTTTTATGTGTGCAACCGCCTGTCCTTCCAACTGTATTTTCATTGAAGCAACAGAGAGAGAGGATGAGCATGATGAGAAGATGCCTAAAAGCTTTTTTATTGACACTTTGGAGTGTGTGTTCTGCGGATACTGTGTTGAAGCCTGTCCCTGTGACGCGATTCGTATGGATACCGGCATTTTTTCACTTACCGGAAAGAAACGAGAGGATTTTGTGATGGATAAAGAGCAATTATTAAGTCTCAAAGGTGCATTTGGCGAGGAGGTTTCTTGTGCTAGAGATTAGTATATTCACCATCCTTACCTTGTTCATGCTTGGTGGAAGTATCGCTATGATCATCAACAGGCAAACCCTGTTTTCTGCTTTTGGATTTTTAGTAGCCATGATCGGACTGGCAGGAATGTTTGCTCTTCTTGACAGCAGGTTTTTAGCCCTGGCACAGATCATGGTATCGGTTGGAGCAGTGGTCGTCTTAAGTATGTTAACTATTTTAACGATCAATGCAAAACGGGAAAACCTGCCATACGAGCCAAATAAATACAAATGGATAGCTGTTTCTTCTCTCTTGGTCTTGCCTATCGCGATACTGATCTACCAAAGTACGACAGCACTCTATCAAAGCTTTAGTACGATGGAGCCTGTCAGTTCAAAAGTGGTGGGTAAACTGCTTTTTAGTCAGTGGGTTTTACCCTTTGAGATCGTATCTATCTTACTTTTAACTGCTATGGTTGGGGCGATTGTTATTGCCAGAAAAGATAAAGATAATACAGAAAAAGAAAAGGAGCAGTTATGACTCCGGAACTGTTTTTTCTTTTAGCCTCTGTACTGTTCAGTATAGGTCTTGTTGGTCTTGTGAGCAGAAGAAACCTCTTTGTACTCTACATGTCAATAGAGTTAATGTTAAGTTCTGTCAATCTTCTCCTGGCTACTTTTTCAAAAGTTTTAGGAGATGCAAGCGGCTCAGTGATAGCACTTCTTATGATAGCAGTGATAGCCGCAGAAGCAGCGCTGTTTCTAGCGATGATAGTGCATATCTACAGAAAAAACAGAACAGTTGACAGTGATACATTCAACAAACTTAGAGAGGAGGTGGAAAATGCTTAGTTTAATCGTGATACTACCTTTTTTCTCAGCTCTTTTAATGGCAATTGTTTATCTTGGCAACACAAAAGAGAAACGGTATTTCTTTTATACTTTAATCGGGGTTGGTACACCTGCTGTAAGTACCATTTTATCTTTTATGGTTGGGAATACACTGCTTGATGGAAGTGCAACCATCCATCATACACTTTTTCAGTGGATAAGTGTTGGTGATTTCAATATAGAAGTAGCATTTATGGCAGACAGGCTTAGCGTTGTGATGATATCTTTTATCACTTTCATAGGTACGCTTATACACATCTATGCAGCTGGGTATATAAAAGAGGATGAAAGTTATGGAAAGTTTTTTTCCTACTTTAACCTCTTTATGGGAAGTATGCTGCTTTTGGTTTTAGCAGATAACCCAATCATGATGTTTGTGGGTTGGGAGCTGGTCGGACTCTCTTCTTACCTTCTTATCGGTTTTTATCATCAAGAATCTTCCAATATCACTGCTGCCAATAAAGCTTTTATCCTCAATCGTGTTGGAGACTTTGGTTTCATTATGGCTATTTCGATTCTCTTTATTTCACTGGAGGGAACCGGGTTTACCTTTGACAGTATCCAAGAAAATATAGGGATGATTGATCCTGACAGATTAAGCCTCATAGGGATATTGCTTTTTGTAGGTGCCATGGGTAAATCTGCTCAAATTCCACTCTATGTCTGGTTACCCGATGCCATGGCAGGGCCTACCCCGGTTTCAGCACTCATCCATGCAGCGACCATGGTGACAGCAGGGGTTTATATGGTTGCGAGATATAGCTTTTTATATGAGCTGATCCCTGATGTTGGGATTTTTATAGCCACTATCGGAGCGGCTTCTGCACTCTTTGCTGCCGTTATTGCCTCTTATCAGAGTGATATAAAAAAAATACTTGCCTACTCAACCATGAGTCAACTTGGATATATGTTCATAGCTGTTGGGCTAGGGGCTTACAGTTCTGGTATCTTTCATGTCTTTACGCATGCTTTTTTTAAAGCACTTCTATTTATGGGGGCCGGAGCGGTTATCATCGCGCTGCATCATGAACAGAATATCTTTAAAATGGGTGGTCTAAAAAAAGAGTTGAAACTCGTCTATATCACTATGTTTATTGCTACTTTAGCTATCAGTGGCATACCCCCATTTGCAGGCTTTTTCTCTAAAGATGCTATCTTGGTAACTGCTTTTGCCTCTGAACATTACATCATTTGGGGTGTTGGCTCACTTACTGCAATGCTAACGGCTTTTTATATGTTCAGACTGTTCTTTACAGTATTTCATGCAGAGCCGACAGAGACAAAAAAAGTACATGCAGTTCCAAATTCAATGACAACGCCTTTGGTTGTCTTGGCTTTTGGAAGTGCAACAGCCGGTTTTCTTGGGGTAAATGAAGCCTATGGCGGAAGCTCTTGGTTTAACACCTTTTTGGCTCTGCCGGATGCACCTCTTCACCTCTCACATGCCAAAGAGTATATGCTTGGTGGACTGAATGTTCTCCTTGGACTTCTTGGGATGTGGCTTGCCTATCAATTATTTGCTAAAGATATGCGAGAAGTACAGGAAGATAAAATCTATAAAAAAGTGATCATTAACAAATTTTATATTGATGAAATCTATACATTTTTAATTGTAAAACCTTTACTCTTTTTAAGTAACTTTATAGCAAAAGTAATGGATCCAAAGATCTTTGACGGCTTGATAAACTTAAATGTATGGACGTACACAAAGTCAGCAGTACTTTTTGCCAAACTGCAAAACGGCAAGGTGAGATACTACGCACTCTATATCCTGGTGGGAGTCTCGGCGATGTCGTACTATATGCTATTTAAATTAGGAGTCGTATCATGATGATGGATCATATCCTTAGCAATATTATCTTTTTACCTCTTTTTATGGCAGTAATTCTCGGAGCCTTTGGAGCAAATCTAAAAATCTTAAAAATTGGGGCACTCTTTTCTTCAATTGTCACTCTTCTGCTTGTTGCTTGGCTTACATACCATTTTGATCCTCATGCCCAAATGCAGTTTGTCCAAAACATTCCATGGATCCAAAAAAGCGGTTTCAGCTATTTTATAGGGGTAGATGCTTTATCATTAGTGGTACTTTTACTTATCACGCTTTTAATGCCACCACTCTATATCTATATGTATCATGAAAAACGAAAAGGGTACTGGTATAACATGATGCTTCTTCAAACGGGTGTTACCGGAGCTGTTCTTTCCCTTGATCTGGTACTTTTTTATCTGTTTTGGGAAACGATGTTACTTCCTATTTTTATCATGATCGGTAAGTATGGAAATGGCATGCATCAGTATAATGCCATGAAGATCATACTCATCACTATACTTGGTTCCATGAGTATGCTCTTCTCCATTTTATATATTGGATATATGCACTTTGAAACTACGGGGGTATGGAGTTTTGCACTTAACGACCTGTCAAACATCGTATTTAATGCAAAGACCTCTATTTGGTTGGCAGCTGGTTTCCTGCTGGCCTTTGCGATCAAGATCCCGCTTGTAGGTTTTCATACCTGGATGGCCCCCGCCTATGGCTCTGCACCAACCCCTGCAGTTGTCATTATGTCAGCCATTATGGCAAAACTTGGGATTTATGGTATTTGGAGATTTGGATTTGGTCTATTTGAAACCACACTCGTTTACTATGCACCTACTATCATAACACTAGCTCTGATCGGACTTCTTTACTATGCAGTTCGTGCGATCACAGAAGAGAATCTTCGTAAAATGTTCGCCTACTCTTCAGGTTCACATCTCTCACTTATCGCACTGGGTGTTTTTCTTACGAATGAGTACGCTTGGAGTGGAAGCCTTTATTTTATAGCCACCCATGCACTCGCATCTGCCGGCATATTTTTAATGATAGGATTAACCTATAAACGCTTCAAGACCGTACAGATCAGTTCTCTTGGAGGCATAGCCTCAAAAGCTCCAAAATTTACGTTTTTCTTTGCTTTTTTTGCTCTTTGTATTGCAGGATTGCCGGGAACAGGTGGTTTTGTAGCTGAACTGCTCATCATTATCGGAGCATTTAAAGCAAACCTGTGGATAGGTGCCTTAACAGCAACAACCATGCTCTCTGCAATGATATATATATTTTGGATGCTTCAACGTACTCTTTTTGGAACTTCAAACAACAATATAGAGTACCCTGACCTCACCATGAGAGAAATGATAATGTTACTTCCCTTGGTGATACTTTTACTTGCAACAGGATTGGCACCATCACTGTTCATGCCGATTTTTGAACCACACCTTAATGCTACTCTGCATGATGTGATGATTGCTATTGGAGGCTTAAAATGATTGAACAACTTTTCCTTGCACTACCTATGGCAATCGTTGTGATAGGTGCATTTGTTTTAATGTTGATCAGCCAATCTAAAAGATTTAATCTTGATAAATTAAATCTTGTTGCAGTATTTTTTCTGGCTATCTCTTTAATTTTACAGTACCTTACACTTGGAAATCATACAAACACTTTCCTTTTTGAGAATATTTTTGGAGACAGTTTTATTTTAGATGATTTTGCAACCATCTTTGACCTTATGTTTACAGCCGGTGCCATCTTGACACTGCTCATCAATAATGACTATTTCAAAAGTCGCAACTATTTCACCGGAGAGTATTTTACTCTGATCTTATTTTCTGTCTTTGGTATGATGATGCTCTCTCATGCACATGAACTTGTTACTGCATTCATCGCTTTAGAGATAGCCTCACTGAGTGTGTACACACTGGTCGGTTATCATAAAAACAACAAAATAAGCTCAGAAGCTATGATGAAATATATGGTGCTAGGTTCTATGACCGGAGCATTTTTCATGCTTGGTACAGCACTTATCTATGGAGCGGTGGGCTCCACTTCACTGACGGCCATAGCCATATATGTATTTGGCAATGAATTGGGCGATATGACACTGCTCATAGTTGGTGCCAGCTTCATCATGATTACGATCATGTTTAAAATTGGAGCGGTACCTTTTCACACATGGGTCGTTGATGTCTATCATGGCGCTCCCTACCCTATTACGATGTTTATGGCATCTACATTTAAAATAGCTATCTTTGCTATTGCCCTGCGTTTGTTCCTGGTAGACTTTGCCCCTATCAATAGTTTCTGGACAGAAATGATTCAAGCTATAACCATACTGACCCTTTTTGGAGGCTCCTGGCTTGCCATCAGTCAAAACCTTGTCAAGAGAATGCTGGCAGGTTCCAGTATCGTTCACAGTGGTTATCTGCTGATAGGTATATCATCTGTAGCTCTGGGATCAGAACTAGCTGCTCCGGCTATTATGTTTTATCTTATCGCTTATTTTTTATCTGCGGCAGGTGCATTTGGAATCCTAAGCTTTATATCTTCGCAAAGTAAAAAACAGATGCGTTATGATGACTTTAAAGGATTTGCAGAAAGACGCCCCTATATGGCTCTGATGATGACTGTATTTATGTTGTCTCTGGCTGGATTACCATCAACCATAGGCTTTTTAGGTAAATTCTATATCTTTACCTCTGCCATAGAATCAGGTCAGATCTTGCTGGCAGGGTTGGGGATACTGACTGCATTTATCTCTGTGTATTACTACTTCAAGCTTATCGCTATGATGTACTTTTACCCATCAAACACACCACAAAAAAAGTTTCCTATCAATATAAGTACCATACTTATAGCCATGATGGCATTGATAATCATATGGGGAGGCATAGGAACCTCTCTTATACCATTCATCCCGGGGGCAGATGGTTTTATAGAGATAGCCATACAATCTATAAGCTCTTTGAAATAAGGGCTTAATAATAGAACTCTCTTAGAGTACTGAAAAGTTGTGAAAAGTAGATGATTTTGAATAGTTTTATATTTGGTTTAAATACCGTTTATCCCCCAAATATAGGGCGGTATGTTAAGTTGTGATAAATGGTGACAAATAGTTAGGTGCAACGATAAGTTATGCCCTATTCCCGTATTTACGGTATCTATCCATATACAAGGGACACTTTTTCAAGGTAAGTTTTAAAGTAACGTCTATATTTTTACTGAAGAATGAACTACCCTGGTGCAAATATAGTGAAAATCTTTCAGATTATAAAACCTCCTATCTGTATAGTCTATTTTAGTCATAAAAGTACATTACTAATATAATTTATTTTAGGATTTAATGTGAAAAGGTGTATAGTTCTCCTGAAATAACTTGTGACTTGTACCCGCAATATTAGGGCAGTACAAAAGGTCATATATAGTGATCAGCGCGTTCGTTATATAAGGAAAACTATGAATAAAATATTTAACCCAAAATTTTTTACAATATTAAAAA
>Ga0209013_10005383_pt1 | contig 11033 bp, 6 predicted proteins | sample Cruoilmetagenom2_FD_187291 | JGI IMG/M metagenome (GOLD analysis project Ga0209013, IMG submission 187291) | Oil polluted marine microbial communities from Coal Oil Point, Santa Barbara, California, USA - Sample 2 (SPAdes) (version 2) | ecosystem: Environmental > Aquatic > Marine > Oil seeps ...
GATAGTACTTAAATATCCTAATCCAACTATCATATTAGTGGTAACGTCAATAGACGGCTCTAATCTTGATATAAAAGGAATGAAAAAAGAATGACAGATAATGTATGCAACACTTGACATTCTTATAACTATAGCAAAACAAACAAACCGTAAAGATGCAAACTTATTCTTTTCATAGTTCCAAAAAATTAAATTGGTAGAAAATAACCAAATAAATATAGGTGAAGCTACAAAGAATAAAAATGTGTAATAGTTAAAGTTTAAAATATCAAGGTTGAGCCACATGATACTGGTTATAAATTTCTTGGTATAAGAAAATGTGGTTAAAAATAGGAAAAGGTAATACACTCCTACAAAAATATCAAGTCGGTAATCTTTAAGAAAAGAAGAGGCTTCTTCATGAAGCTTGGTGTTAAAAGAAACCTTATCATCTTCGATTACAACATCTGTTATCAAAACAGTTTCTTCACCTACAGCTTTTCTTAAACCAGTTTCTTTGTGAACAAAACTTTCTACTACTTGTTGTGCATCAACAACATTGCTATCCAAGTTATTTAGTTTTTTTATTTCTGTCAAAAACACACCCCCATATAAAAAATGTAGAAGCTTTTGAAGTTGTAGACTGTAATCATAAATATGATTATATCTACAAATTTTAAAAGCTTCTACATAAGAGTAACAATCAAGAAATATTAAAGTCAATAATTTATTCTTTAAGACCATTTTTAATTGCATAGATGGGTAGTTCAGATTTCAGACTTTCTTTATCTGCAAAATAAACACTTAAATCACTTGTTTCTAATTTTATATATCTTTCTAGTTGATATTCATTGGATAGAGCGAGAGCTTCTTCGAAATTATTAACTATGCAAATTAGATAGATCGGGAAAGAAGCATTAACTGTATCTAGTACTTTTTTAATTCTTACTTCAGCTCCTAAATTAGAGGTCATATCTTCTATTCCTATATCTAGATTTAATTCAGCATCTTCGTTAGAAAGGGTATAAAAATTCTTTATATAAAATTCAGTACTATTGAAAAAGAATTTTTTATCTGTATCTTGTCTTACCTTAGTATTTTTAACTTGTTCATAATTTAAGTCTGTAAGAGAAGCAAATTTTTTTAAAGTTTGTATTACAAGACTTGGATTGTTTAGAAGATTATTATGAAATAAGTCTATGAGATTTTCGTTTCTCTCTATATAAACGTCAAGTCCTTTAAGCATTAGATTATATAGACTAACATAATCATTAATATCTTGGTTAGCCAATGCGTTTTTGATTATTTCTATACGATTAGTGTAGCGTGAATCATATTTTTGAGAAAGTATTTTTTCTTTCTTATCCTCTAATGCAGAGGATGATTTAGTAATAAGATTTTTTAAATCATCAATAATAAATACCTGTGGAAGCTGTTCCAAAATATTAAGATGATTAGTAAGACCTTTTATTTGTCTTTCTGGAATTAGAGAATTGTGTATTTTTGCTTTTAGATTAACTTTATAATGTGTAAGACTAGAATGACCGTTGTTCCGATAATTTTTATATATCTCTTGTAGATTTTTCAAATATGTCTTTTCTTTTTTTAAACTAGAATAAAAGTGACCACGTTTATAATTATTTATAGTATAGGTTAGATCAATGGAAAATAAAAGATTTGGTTTCTCCTTTAAAGTATTAATATATTTAGCTAATTGATTAGCTTTAGTTTTTAACTGTGTGCTGGTTTCAGTCCCCATATCTTGTTCTATCCAATATTCACTATTACTAACTCTAAAACGAGCATCATTTCTAAATACAACCTTTTCATTTAAACCTATAATAGTAGATTGCTTTTCATTTAACCATTCAAATTTTTCTGTTTTGGGAGCCGTTAACATGCAAAAATACATATCATTTGCACTAGTCTTATGAGCGATTTGAGAAGCTAAGGAAAGTATTTCTTTAAAAGCAATGTTTTTTTCAATCAAAATATGATTAGGAATTTCTAATTGGATTTTATTGAAACCTTTTCTTGTGAGATAATAGGCTTTATTTTTCATTCCTTCTATATATGTAACTGATTTAATTAGATTTTTCTTTTCTAATTTATTTAAAGCTATATTTATAGAATGAGGACTAGAAAAAGCTAAAGCTAAGCATTGATTAGTAGTAATATATTCTGTATGTAGTAATGAATATAACACCAATTCACTTTTTGAAAAATGCAAAGTTTCATCAAAAAGTTTTTGTTCAATATGGGAAATGTCAACATCAATATTTTTATAGTTTAGCATATAGTAACCACCTTTCAAAACAATCAAATTATTTATTTAAAATTATAACACAGTTATAGTAGCTGGAGAGGGGTTAGTTTGCTGGAAAACGCTATGTTTTTGTATCCCTAGATAGGATGGTGTATATCACTATCAAAAATCACTACTAAAAGTCAATTGTTACTAAATATAAATAGACATTGATATAACAATAGTTTGATAGGGTTTAAAATAGAATGAAATACATAGAAAAAAATATATGATTTTGAAGAATGATTTAAGAAGATGATGTTGAATATTTGTTTTTATAAGTAAATAGTAAAAGTCAATAATGAAAGTCAATCATAAAAACAAACTTTAAAATAATATAATTGAATGTACTACTGGATATAAACTTTAACCAAAAAAAGTTCTATTTATTATTCTTGTTAAAGAGTGACTGTAGATACACTGGAATTTCAAGTACAACAAATTAGAAATTTATATCTATAAAATATAGTTAATGTATTTAAGAAATGGGAGTCAAAAGGGAGTCGAAAAAATAATGATTTAGATAAACGTAGTTTGTAGATATAAAAATACATTTATAGGTTCTATATTTTTTAAATTAATTAATAAATACACTATAAAATCAATTTTGTAATCACATATACCTCTATATTTGTTCAGAAAAGGATTTTCAAAATATAGAGCAGACATATTTTGAAATAGAGCAGACATATTTTGAAATAGAGCAGACATATCTTGAAAAAGTACCAAAATAGAACAGATATATATTTGAAATTCGAAATAATAGAGCAGACATATTTTAAAAAATATCAAAAATAGAACAGACATATATTTGAAATTCGAAAAAATAGAGCAGACATATTTTAAAAAATATCAAAAATAGAACAGACATATATTTTTAGTTTGAAAAATTTGAACAATGAATATATTGAAATACCAATGTTAAACATGGATTTAAATATCAAAAATAGAACAGACATATATTTGAAATTCAAAAAAATAGAGCAGACATATTTTTAAAATTAAAAAAAATAGAGCAGACATATTTTAAAAAATATAGAAAATAGAGCAGACATATTTTTAAAGATGTGTTAGAATAGGGTAAGCGTAATTTAAAAAACATAGTTAATATATATAGAAATATATAAAGGAGGTAAAAATGGATCAGCATCTGGCACAACGATATGAAGACGTAAAGTTATCAGAAAGAGCTGTTTTGATGATGTGTGATATAGTAAGCAGCAAAAATGAATATATAGACGTACTAACAATATTTGTAAAAATATTAGGCAATAAAGAAACCAGAAAAGAAGGAATAACAATAAAAAAATTAAAAGAAGGAATAGAAATTGAAACAAACGAAGAACCGAAGAAGTTGACTAGACATTCTTGTACTGTAGTAATAAATTTTTTATTAGGAACATCATTAATATATTATAATGCTATTAGTAAAGATCAGAGGGAAAAACCTTACTTTTTAACATCAAGAGGAGTACAGGTATGTAAGAAGTTAATGGAACATAAAATAATGAAAATATAGAAAGGAATAATTCACTATGAAATTAACCAAAGAAAATAAGTATATAGAATCAATGAATTTAGAAAGTTTTGTTTTTGGAGAAAACGTAGATACAGATAAATTTAAACTTGCAGTAATAGGAGCTGGACAAGCAGGGTGTAATATAGCAACACAATTTATAAAGATAGGACATTATGGAGTGCTTTTAAATACATCAGCAACGGATCTAGAAGATGCTGTTTCTGAAATAGAAAAATTAGAAAAAGGAAAAGATTTTAAAGCCATTAAACTAAAGGGTTATGATGGAGCAGCAAAAAATAGGGCGGTAGGTGCTCAAGCAATTAGAGACAATGCTCAGTTGCTTACAAAAGAATTAATAAGCGACAGTAAATTAGTAGAAGCAGATTTTGTAATAATTATAAGTAGCCTTGGAGGAGGAACAGGTACAGGTTCGATTTCTCTAGTAGCATCGATTCTAGCAAAAATGAGAGAAAATAAAAGAATAAATGTGATAAAAGATCCTAGAACACGTAAAATTATATCAAAAGGGAAACCAACTATCTCAGTAATAACTGCATGTCCTGAAGAAGATAGTAACCCTAATATAAAAATAAATGCAGCTGAAACACTTGGAGAGCTAGAAGTTTTACAAGAAAAATTAATGTTAGGTTCCAATTTATTAATAGATAATGAAAAACTTATTAATGATTTTATACATAAAAGTGATGAACAAACAAAAGGTAAAAGTTGGATCACATATGGAAATATGACAACTGCAACTACAATGTCAGAAATAACTTTTCTAACAAACTTATTATCAAAAGAAAACTTTGATAAGGCCGAGGCTATAGACATACTAGCAACTCCAGGATATTTAACTCTAGGAAAGACAAAATTAGATAAAAAATGGATGGAAAACTTTAAAAATAAAGTTACTGTAGATAAAAAAGAAGATACATCACCTGAAGAAAAAATGATACATAGTATAATTAAAAATTCTTTCTCACAACAGAATATATTTGCAGAAGACTATGATTATGAATATGTAACACATGGAGGATTAGTTATACTATGTGATCATGACCAAGAAATAATGAATTCTAGAAAAAGCTTGATTGCTAAAAGGGAACTCAAAAAAATATTAAAGAGTCCTATTATGGCACCTCCTCATTTTGGAGTATATGAAGGAGTATTAGATGAAAATGAAAAAGATGCTGTTATTTATACACTAGCAGTTATAAAAAAGTTACCTAAGAGAATATATGAAGATACTATAAAGGCGCATAAAGAACTAGAAACAAAAAAACAATCATTAGAACAACATCAAAAAGAAGATTTTAAATTAAGAGATATTGTAAAAAAAGACAACAATGAAGTAATAGAAGATACTATGGAAGAAATTAGTTTTGATGATATATTTGCAGGGTCCTTATTAGAAGGAGAAGAAGAGAAAAATAAGAATGAAGAAGTAGATATACAAGAAACTGGTATATACGAGGATCTGTATAATTTAAATAAAAAAGATGATGAATAAAAAAGAGAAGTTACTTTTAAAAGTAACTTCTCTTTTTTTATTCAGTCAATGTGGATATATTTATTTCTGGTTTGTATTCTAAATAAATTTCTTTTGCTAGAACATCCATACTTTGATTTAAAATATCAAAGAAAGCTCTATAAGATACTCTATCACAATAAAAAATAATTGATTCAGTAGATAAATTTAAAAGTAAGATATTATATTTAGCTACAAAATTCTTTATAACAAGTTGTATACAAATTTTCCTATAAAGTTCTTTTGTAAATCTTATAATGACATCTTTTTTCTCTGTTTCCTTACTATATTCATAATTTAAAGGAGAATGTAATGACGTATCTAAGGAATTCAAATAATCATCTAAATTCATATATGAAGCTTTTATAAAAAACCCGTTATCATGTAATGTGTTTGTAGATTTAAGGTTAAAGTTAAAAGAATAGTTAAAGTGAGATGTAAGTTTAAAAGCAGCATTTTTCTCATCTTTAACTGCAACTTTAGTTAATCCATAATAAGATTCACCTAAAAGTATATTAAAAGCAGATTCTGTTTCGAATTGTTGTATAGTTGTAGAAGAAAATAATTTTGATACAAAAGCTTTATGAATACTTTTATATTTATTTATAACTAAACAAGAAAAATCTTTATGATTTAAGTTTTCAGGAACAACCAATCCTGTTAATTCTTTTACTATATCTTCTTTGGATTTATGTTTATTATTATAATTTAATACAGAATAAGCAGTTTGAATCGAAAAATAATTCTTGATTAATATATTCTGTTTAAGAAGTCTATTTATAAGTAAAGGAGTATCAAAGGAAATTTTAATAACATCTTTTTCGATAAATGGGAAAAATAATGAATTTATAATTTCTTTATTACTTAAATCTAAAACATATAGAGTATTAGGCATATCTTCTAAGAAAAGTATCAATTCATCTGTATTAGGTAAATACTCCAGAAATAACATTTTTGAGTTTATAATATTCAAATAAACTGTTTGGAATAGATCATAATTATAAATATTTACTATATTAGGAAAATCCACATTTATGGAAATCTCCTCAGTTGAACATTGTTCATTTTTTTTGTTTTCCTCTTCATCTTCTATTACTTTTTCTAACTTTTCTTTTTTTTGTGGTTTATCCTGATTAATATCTTTAGAAAAATTGTCTATCTCATTAGAAATAGTATTATTTAAGTCATTGTTTATATCTTTAGAAGTTTCTCCAGTTGTATCTTTAGCTGTGAAATCAATGATTTCTTCAGCTTGTTTAATTAAATGATCATGTACAGCATCTGGATTAGGCAAAGTATCATATAAGTTAGTAATAGCTATTTGACCTTCCATATTATTATCAGCTCTTTTTTTGCTATTAATCTTTTCTTTTATTAGATTGTCTTTCTTCTTATCCGTAGTATTGTTATTATTTTCTGTGGGAAATTCTAAAAGAGTAACTTGGCCTTGTATATTCTCACTATTATCTTCTTCAATATTAGCTTGTATTGATATACAAGAACTTTCTTCAGAAGAATTAGGTGTAAGCCAAGAGAAATCGCCAAAAGAACTATCTTCATTATTATTAAAGATTGTAGTTATATTACTTTTTTTTGGATCAGCAATATAAGAACCAAGTAATTTGGCTACAGAATCTCTAAAAATTCCTTCATTACAATTAGAATGTAAAATATCATCTAAAATTTTTGAGATAATGTCTAGTTCTTCATCATTTAGGTTATAAGCAATGGAAAGTGTGGATAATAATATTTCTTTAAGCGAATCTAATTTATTCTGTGCACAAACAAAGATTTCCTTATATAGAGGTAAAATAATATTTTTAATCTTAATAAATGATTGAAAAGAATCAGAAGTAATATCAGCGTCTAATAAATCTTTGAAATTCTTTTCGGATTTCAAAGCATATGTTAATATGTTTTTTTCTTCATGAAGATCTTCATTTTTATAATGTTCACTAAACTTACATAAAACACAATATTTGTTACAATCATATGAAGATATTAGGTCATCACATACATTAGAAATATTATTTTTATCGTATAAGGATATATCAAATTCAGTTTCTTTAATGTAACCATCTACTTTACAAAGAGCCATCATATTCTCTATAAAATTTTTATCTAAGTTTTTATATAGACAAAGCTTGATTATATAATCTTTTAAATTGTCTTCATATACTCTATCCTTCAATATTTCAAAACACTCAAATTTAGCACCTGTATATTGATTATCAAGCAAGGCAATCAACTCCCTATTCTAATATACGTTAATTATCACAATCAAGGATATATAATGTCAAAAAAATTGACTTTGTATATCCTTGATTGTGATAATTAAGATATTAAAGAAGGGAAGATGGTTCTATGAATATATTGGTATCGGATGATAAGCAAATAATTAATAATATGATCAAAACGATAAATAGAGAATATAAAGAGGAGGATCTATTTGTTATAGATGATAAAAATATAATAGTTTATGTAGATAACTACTTCTATGATATATATATAAATGGTATAGGTTTCAAACTATTTGAATTTTATATAGATATGAAAAAAGTCTTAGTTTCTGTTAATGTTAATAACTATGAAAGTATAGATACTCTAGAAGAAGTTATGAAGGTAACTGGAAATAATGAGGTTAATTTAATTAATTGCTGCAGCAGTAATGGTAGAGGACAATTGAATTTTGAAATATTAAAGAAAGTTATTAAGAAAAAAGATAATCTTTCATACAAAAGAGTCTGGTTTAATAGTCAAGATGAAAATGAATTAATAAAAGCTTTAAGAAATATTGAAGATAATGAAAAATATAAATCGTTAGCAGATAGTTTTCTAGCAGAAAAAATAATTGATCTATACTGGGAAGAGAATAGTAATAAAATTACAGGACTAGAAAACAAGCTAAATATAAAAATGTTATTTTTACTTCAACTATTATGGCAAAAAGAACAAAAGATAAAGGAACATGAAAAAAATAATTACTTTAAGCTATATATTTATTATGAAGGGATTAAAGGTACCTGGTTAGATAAAAGAGGCACTGATAAAGTATATAAGATAGAAGAAGCAAAAAATATAAGAGATACTATAAAAGATAAATCTATATTTATTTTAACTTCAGACATAAAAATAGCTTCTAAAGAACATCCACTACTATATAACCAATCTGATATTTTATACGAAGCGCAGAAGTTGAAAGGTATGGATGCTAATAAATGCAGAGATATATTAAACAAACTATATATAAGAGGATATATAACAAATCCAAATACAAATAGTAGACATTTAAGAGATGAAACTAAAAACATATTAATGAGTATATTATCAAATTTGAAGAAAATGCTACAATATGAACCTTATATTATGTATATAAAAGAAATAGTAAAAGCTAAGAAACTTTCAACAAGAATAATAAATGAACAATTTGTAGATGAAAATGAAGCAATAATACCCACAACGAAAAGCCCAGTTAAAGACTTTGATTTATCTAGACAAGAATTATTGATATATGATTATATAGCAAGAAGATTTTTAGCAATATTTATGGATGATCAAGTTAGTAGGAAAATAAATATCAGTGGAATTATAGGTGATGGTCATAGGATCAAAACAGAAAAAGAAGAAATTTTAAGGTATGGATATACAATATTAAATTATAAGCCGGAAGATGTTTTGAAAATAATAAAGACATATAAAGAAACAAGTGATCCAAAGGATCAAAGAAAACTAGTTATTCATAATGGTGATGTATGTAAAATCGAACAAATACAGATTAAAGAGCAGAAAGGAAGAGGCCCTAATAGGTATACAGAAGCAAGTTTATTAAAATCTATGGATAATTGTGGAGAATATATAAGAAATGAATTGACGAAGGTAGAGAAAAGGAACTTGGGAATAGGCTCGCCAGGAGAACGATACTTTATAATAGAACAAATGATTGATAAAGAATATATAAGAGTTGAAGACGATAAAATACATATTGAAGAATTAGGACTTAAAGTGTTAGATAATGTACCTGAAAAGCTATTAGATTTACAACTTTTACAACTATTTAATAAAAGGGTAAGTTCAATAAAAGAAAAAAGTTCTAGTTTAGAAGAGGTAGTTGAAGGTCATTGCAAGATTATTAATAAGATTATAAATGAAGCTCCACCAATAGAAGATAGAAGAATAAATATAAATTATGAAGAAATTTTAAAGAAGATAAGATGTCCTATATGCGGTAGTAGTTTGAAAGATAGAGGGAACTTCATAGGCTGTATAGATTATAAAGCTTGTAGATTTTCTATATCTAAAGTTATAAAAGGGTATGTATTAAGAGAAAAGGATTATATAGATATTTATGAAAAAGGAATGACGGATTTTATAGAAAAGTTCCGTTTTAAAAATAATAACCAAGAAAAGGCTTATTTAAAGGTAAATAAGGTTAAAAGAAAACTAGAGTTTAAATTTTAGATTAATGAAGGTACTATTTTTTTAAAAAAATAGTACCTTTTTTCTATTATTGTGTATTTAACTGACTGTATATAAGTTATATAAAAAATATAATGTATGGCTTGAAAATAAGTGATTTCAAGGTTGTAGAGGATTAAATAAAATATTTATTAATATAAATATGTTGTATTAGTTATATGTTATTTAAGTTTGATCTAATTTCTTTTCTAAGATTTAATAATTCTTTGAATCGATAAAAAAATAAAACTTTTTGTGTTGCAATATTATTCTCTACTGGTTTATCTTCTACTATAAATGACATAAAACTCTCTGCAATATCTTCTTCTGGATTAGTGGAAGCATACTCTGATACAAATTCATCTATATGATTATCGTAAAACTTAATTAAACCATCTTCTCCGCTTTCATCTATTTGTGATATATCTGCTTTTTCCCATTCTTTGTAAATGTTTTCCCAAAATTCATTATAAAATTGATTTAAGTAAGAATTTTGTTTAGTGATCCCTTTATCTGTTATATAAGTAAATTCATTGTAAAGGCTATTCTTTGTCACTTGGCTATCGTTTAGAGTTAGTATATGACCAAGCTCATGAATGATGGTTTTATCTAATTCCTTAGCAAGAGTACCATCTTTCGCAAATGAATCTTTTATATCAATAGCTAGTCTGAATTTTTCATTGTTTTGGTCTAATGAAATTATATGAGCAATCTCTCCAGCTTTTCCATCAGTACTTATTGCAAAGCTAACAATCTTTTTCAAGCAATTCTGAGGAAGTATTTTCTTAACTCTTTCCCATATTATTTTATGTTTTTGTATATCTTCCTTAGATAAATCTTCTATTGTATGCTGGTTAAAAGGTTTATATTTAATTTCGTTGCCATCATGGACGTTATAAAGAGCAATAATGATATCTTCGTTCTCTATTTGATTTAAGATTTCATCTAGATCATAGCCTAAAGGTTTTAAAATATACTTAATCTGTTCCCAAATTTTTTTATTTTTTTCTTCAACTAAGTTAATATCTGTAACATGCGATGTATCTAAATATTCAGTAGAAGTTTCAATTTCTTTATAAAGAGTATTTATTTGAATATAATTTTCTTTATTTAGTTTAGGCTTTATTGTTTCAAGAAAATCTTCGAAATCTTGATATACTATAGCTACTCCAGCAATTCTTAAGGTATTATTAAATTCTCTCCAAAGCTTATCTGCTGCATCAAAATTATTATCATCCTCATAT
>Ga0209013_10005384_pt1 | contig 11032 bp, 12 predicted proteins | sample Cruoilmetagenom2_FD_187291 | JGI IMG/M metagenome (GOLD analysis project Ga0209013, IMG submission 187291) | Oil polluted marine microbial communities from Coal Oil Point, Santa Barbara, California, USA - Sample 2 (SPAdes) (version 2) | ecosystem: Environmental > Aquatic > Marine > Oil seeps ...
TCTTTTCGCCTTTCAATGGATCTGGGTGGGACTCGCCTCTTAAAGGGTTGTCGCTTGGCATGGTGTGCCTCCTTTTTTTATTTTGGAAAAAATATTTAATATAATTTAGTTCCTCCAGGTCTTATATGAACCGTATGGCATGGACACTTCTTTATAATTTCGTAGCGTAATATTATTACTTTATCGAATGCCTTCTACTTTTTTTCTTAATTTTTGTTGGATGTAAGCAATAGTACCTCCAACAGAACCAGAAGTGCTGTCTATAATTTGGGCAATTTGAGAATATTTCATGTTTTCCCAATAACGGAGACGAATAATTAACGCATGTTTAGGATTAATTTCTTTTAAAATCTGACGGATAATGCAATCTCGTTCTCTTTCACATAGTATATCCAATGCCGTCTTATTGGTGATAAATTCCATTAGACCTCCCAATTTTTTTTTGTAAAAGATCGTCATAAGAAACAAAACGTGAAAGCCATTTATCAGTATCAATAATCTTGAAGCGAACTATTTGCTTTATATAAGCTTTTTTATTCCTTATTCTGCATAGGGAGCGATTGGAATAAAGAGTCCAGATTTGGATCCATATAGTTTGGTAAATATCATCTGCGAGCATTTGAATATACTGACCAGGTTGTCTTTTAAGATTGGAAAACTTATTCTTCTTTAGAATTCCCCAAAAAGTTCTATGAATAAAGTGCTCATCGCCAGAAAAAATTGTCGCAATCTGTGGGGGAAGTTTGCCAAGCTCGTGTTTGTCAACAAAAGCAAGCGGCCTGAAGTTCCTATCCTGATTTGTAAATGCTGTCATTTATCCCTCCAAAAAAAAATTGAGATGAAATCGTTCGCTTGTTTAACTGGATTCGAATTCAAATATTTCTTGATAAAAAAACTCTTATTGAGTATGAACAAACAGGTTTTAGGCATCCTCTTTCTTATTTCTATTAAAGCAATGAGCTGATGATCCTAAAAAGCGCCGAAAATTGATCAATTTGGCTGTTGAACAATATTATTGCAAAGAAACCGTTGCGCATTACATTCATTACAGAAAAAATTTTTAACCATTGAAATTATGGAAAAATTTAACCTAATGACGTCTGCTATGATATTTCGAGACATTGGTAAGTCCCCAGACGAAAACCTTGACAGCATGGAAAGCGATGAGTTGGAAAAGCACTATGGAAAAATACTGACAGGCCTTACAGTGGTTGCGTGTAAGGAACTCGAGGCATACTTGGCTATTAATTCATGCCGAAATTATGATCAGCTTGCTAATTTAATAATGAAGCGGGAAAGAATAAATTTGAGAAACAGAGAATATGACAAGTTACTGGGCAGACTTAGAACCAGAGCACATAGAGGAAGGGAAAAAGTATTAAAAAAAATTCGTGACCTATATGAGACAGAAAGCTAAAATGGTGTAAAAATTCTATCATGAACGACCCATTAAAAAATATCGATCACGCACATATTCTCGCAAAAAGAATTCAAATGGAGATGAATAGTGGGAATATTGATAACGCGCTTTACCTAACTGACACGTTCATATTCCTATTTTCACGACATAAGACTGCGATAAATAACCTTATTGAATCGTATACAACTTTGTCAGGGAAGCTAATAAATGATGGACAAATAGATCAGGCAGAGAGCCTTATTTCGAAAGCCTTGTTACTTTCACCCGAAAATTCTCAACTCTTATCACTTTTAGTTAAAACTAAACGAATCCAGCGCAACATACTAAGATCTTTAGGCAGGCCATCCATAAAAGAAATCGCCCATAAATTCATAGAAAGACATATTCCCGAGGAACTTTCTATTTTTGATGTTGCATGGAGAGTTTTCAATGACATCCGACCTAAAGATTTTAAGCACGCACCGATAACTGAGGCACTTGGCCTGGTGGGTCCAACCAATGGTGATATAAAATCACCACAGATTATCATCTTGTTGAACATGCTCACCAAAAAAGGAGAGCAGATTTTTACTTTTGATAATGCGAGAAAAACTCTGAATGAAATTGGGAGAGAGATTGGATGCTCTTCAGATTTAGTAGATAAAATCATCCAGTTTATTTCCGAAGAATATCTGTAGATTGATTCAACACATAATTTTTTGTTATTTAATAACTTCTTGGTCGGTATGGAGCGAAGCATAGGCAGTGTATTAGAAGACCAGATCACCTGTGAGGTTAAGTAGGTTGGCGGTATGGTAAAAGACGTTCTTTTCGGCCTGAGCGGCTTCTTCGTACAAAAAATCCATGGCCTCGTACATGTGATCGAGCCTTAGCCCTTCAAATGACGGCAGATAGAATTTGAACAAAAAACGGTCCCAGACGCCCAGCTTGGATTCAGGCTCGCAGAGCCGATTGGCCGTCATGGATAGCAGGACGTGCTCGTAGTTGATGCGAACGCCTTTAGCTTTAGCGACGTCGGTCAATGTCTTTTTGAGCCCCATCCGCTCCTACAGGGCCCTGATGTTTGGTTTTTTTTCGCCGGGAGCGGATCAAAAAAAAATAGAAAATGACAAATATCAAAACAAATATCAAAATCAAGGGAATAAACGAAGCAAATAATCCGGCCCCCCGGCCACCGGAGGCGCCTCCCTGGCCCATAGCATATGCGATATCTAGCAAAACGATACCTCCTAATAATGAATAAGTCGCTCTTTCAAAAACGATTGAAAAAACAACGGCTTTTTGAGCCGGTGTCATTTAAAACCCTGAGTATGCGTCATTGGCACAAATGAAAACGTGCTATTGTATACTGTATATTAAAACGAAGGTCAAATGGCTCTTGCTTACATTTTTATCAAATTATATTAAGCAATAAAGCACTTGAAAATGTTTAAATTATATTTCCATAAGTTATTATTTTATTAGTATATACCAATCATATAATCAATGTGCATTGCCTGATCCATGATGCTGTAAGGGCATTCTTTAGCGACCTCTTTTTTTTGGGGGCGTTCAACAAATTCCCGTGGTATCCCCCTATTGGAAAATTCTCGATGCTCCGAAGCATACTGATAATCTGGTTAACATGCATCACTTGATCCGAAATACTGTGAGAGTCCGTTAATTTTTCCGGAAATTGGGTTTCGGGCAATAGCTCGCGTTAGATTTAAAGAAAGGTATGTTGAATTATATGATGAAAAGCGAAGGATTTTGTAAACAACAAATAACTGGTTTCGATCACAAAGATACTCAAAAGACAATTATGTAATTTTTCTATAGAAGGAAAAATCATGAGAACTCTTGGGGCTGAGATAAGAACTATAAACATCTCGCAAGAAAAAGCATTAAAAGCAGTTAAAGCTTATATAACAAACCAAGATATGACAATAGAAAGAGAGGTTTTGTGTGACGATAATGTTTTGCAAATCATATCTTCAAATAAGAATGATTCATGTATAAAGTCTTGGTTGAAGGGCAACCCTCAAATCGTTGAATGGTTAATTATAGCTATGAATGGTTTTGAAACAAGAATCGAGGCACGTTTCGGATTACATAAAAAGTATTGGATCTGGTTCTTTAGTATCTTTCTTACTTTAATTTTTTTTACAGGCCTTTTTATCATAAAGTTTAAACTTGCTTCAAAGAATTTTCACTTATTTGGCAGGCCAGAAATCATGTATGATGCAATTTTGTATGCAATTTATTCATCATTTTTGGTTATACTAAACCTATTTTTTATTAGTAAATCAAAAGAAATTAAACATGATGAGTATCTCAATAATTTCAATGCATCATTGAACTATAGGCATGAGAATTGTAATTCAAATAAAATAGTGTCTAACGTCATTGCGCCTCATATAATTTATGTTATATTTATTTGCATCGTTTCTATTTCTTTTTATTTTTTTGAAGAATGGAAACAATCCTCAGCAGTATTCGAATATCCATCATCTATAGTATTTATTACTTTTGTTTTCATAATGATAGCCTTTTTATTAATGCTTTTTTTCGCTTTTATAAGTCCATATTTGCAAAACAGATTGGCTTTTGCATTAATAGGAATAGTAGTGGTCATTCCCCTGCTACTTTTTTATTTTGTTCCATTCATCATTTCTTATTCTATCTATTATGCAGATCTATTTGGTGACAAACTTAACATTCAATATGCAATAGAAAATAACTCCAATTCAATAATTTTAGGTGAGCTACTATCTTGGAAGAATTTTCCAGCTAATAAGTATTATGTTTTATTCATTTTTTCTATTTTTATAATTTATCTCTGCATATTTTTTATACTGACGAACGTGCAGACATTAGGAAGAAATGTTTTAAATTGGAAAAATACTTTATTTTCAAAAGGCAATAAAACCTATCATACATTGGCTATTGATTCAGGTAATTATAGAAAAAATTTTTCAATTTCAATATTTTTAATATGGTTTTTCTTATCTATAGTATTATACTATCAAGCTTTTAGTATTATTGGAATCTTTTGGTACAGCATAACCGGCAGCCAAATCCTATTTCTAACTGAAGTAACTATGCCATTTTGTATTATCACCACTACATCAGTTTGTTTTTTATTATCACCATTTATTAAAATAACTTATGCGATAATATTCGCACGTATACTATTATTTCTCTACTGCATCCCATTTCTATGGATATCTTATAAACTATTTAAAAAAAACTTGTTAGAGTTTATTAAGAATATGAGAAAAATTAGAAATTGTCTGTTGAACAGTCAAAAACTTGAATTTAGGATAAATGATAAAATAAAAGCTATTTCTAATTCATTCAATTTAAAAACGCCTGGAATTATCCTGACAAAATCTAAACTTCCTATGATTTCTACAAAATATATCGGAATTCCATATTTCCGTTCATATATTTTCATTAGTGAAGGGTGCTTTAAACTAAAAGGCACGGAACTGGAAGGGCTTTTAGCACATGAAATTTATCACATAAAGTCACACACTATTTTATGGCACTTTCTTAATTTTTTTTCAAAATACACTTTTTTCGGAACTGGATTTCTATCAGTCACCCTTAATTCATACTTATGGGAGTTAGAAGCTGACTACAATGCAGCTCTGTGGGTTTATAAAAATGGCAACATACATGATTTCATCAATGCCTTACGAATTGTCTCACCAACTAAAGTTGGAAACGAACTTTCTATTATGAATACTTCAAAAATAAGTCCAAAAATTGATAAAAAAGGATTTTCCCGGAGTGCTACTATTGAAAGATTTTTTGATAATATTAAAATATTAATTCAAATCTATTTAGGCGATGAAATCCTTAGTTACATTCACCCTAATCTTGATGAGAGAATTAAAAGAATTCTTTCAGTAACAACATAGATATTAATCCGGCAGAAAAATACCTTATGCTTGTCATTCCGGCGAAAGCCGGAATCCAGCGGTATTACTGGATACCGGATCAAGTCCGGTATGACGGAATTTGACTATTTAATCGCCAGGTTAATAGTAACATCTATATCGCCTTCGTTTGTCAAGGAAAAACTTCTCCTATAGATCGGAAATCTTTAAAAATAAATAAACCTTCCGTCTTCGAATCAGATTTCTTGACAAACGACTCGTTGGTTCCGGCTTTCGTCTTTTATCGTGGGAGTCAGCGCTTGAATTCTGTGAATCGAACACGGCAATAATCGACGGATTAATCGGCATTTTATACCTCATTTCTAATCTTATTACATTATTTTATGAAAGCAATACTGATCTGTTAATAATGAACAGAATACATTCTATAGTGCATAAATCCATTGATACGGCGCTAAAGAATAACTCCTGATTTTCACACCTATACTCTGCCACTGGACAGCTACCGATTTTATGAGATTCATGGAATGCAACAGTAAAACATATTTTTTGGTGGTTTTGAAAAGCAGCTCGCAAATGGATTGGTTTACCTATCGGCCCAATTTGTATGTTGATTTCCTTTTTTTGCCAGGATTCGATAAACAGATTGCGAGAACCCAATTTGCCTGATTTGTTTACATAACTTAAAGCAACTCCATATGCACTTGGTTTATCTCCCGGATAACGATCTAAAATCTCAATTTGATCCACACCTTCAATTTCTTTAGCCATAATCTCAAAAATTCTTTTGCGATGACTTAACCTCTTTTTAGCGTTCTTTAAATCTGCTAAAGCCAAAACGGCAGCAATCGGATGAATCCTGTAGTTCCAATTCAATTCATCTGCAAAATCGTCCGCGCTACTGCAAATTTCCCTAAATATTCGCAAAGGATGCTGCGATATTTCAATTGCATTTTCATACTGTTGCTGGTTATTCGTAACCAGAACCCCGCCCTCACCCCCACACACTACCTTTCCTCGCCCTAAACTATAACAGGCCACATCCCCTAACCCGCCAAGCTTACGTCCTTTCGAAAGCGCTCCGAACGCCTGGGCTGCATCTGAAATCACTGCGATCCCATACTCTCTTGCCAGTTTACATATGGAATCCATTTCTGCCGGGATACCAAAAATGTGAACCGGGATGATCGCCCTGGTTTTATCGGATATTCGTTCTGCAACCGAATTAGGATCCAATGTGCAGGTGTTAGGATCTACATCTGCAAAAACAGCCGTAGCACCGATAAAAAGAACCGGTGCCACACTCTGGCCCCATGTGTAGGGACTTACAATAACCTCATCCCCAGGACCAATTCCATGCGCCATTAACGCCGTATGCAGGGCAGCTGTGCAACTGGAAAGGGCTAAAGCATATTTTGCTCCAACAGCTTTTGCAAATGCGTCTTCGAATTTTTCAACAGGCCCCCCTCCAGATATCGATGACAGATAGGACGGATCTGTCTTTGCCATTTCGATGGCTTCATCAAGAGCCTCTGCCTGCATTGGATTCATAAGTCCTGAAACGTAGCTGGGCATGTTTTACCTCATCGCTTTTGAATATTGTCGGGCATGGGACAATTCACCTAATTTTTGATGGAGTTTTACTCGATCGATACGGCCCGTATTTTTATCAACGATTCCCTCAGAAATATACTCATCAGGTATTACAGAGCCTTCGCGCAATTGCCCTCCATTCATCCAGGGTAAGAATGAATTTGCGCTGCACATCGAAAGCGCGGTCAGGCTTATAAACTCCATTTCCAGAGGATTTTCTATGGGAAGATAGTCCTGTGCGGCTTGCATTAGATGCGAGCCCGTAATTGGTGTGCCAGGTTTTCTCGTATCATCGGCAATGATACCTGCATGAACAATTATTTCTTGCAATGATCGACCCGAAGGCCGTAGTTCAGCTAAAGTGCCGGCTGCTTTTTTCACCGAAAATCGTTTTTCAAGTTGACGTTTAAAGCGTTCCAGAGTCAAAGGAATAAGCTCTTCAAGATCTTCATTGGTTGGGTGAAGGATCGGGATCGAGACACGAAACCGGTCTAAAAGTGCTGCATCCAGAATGTCCGGGCGGTTCGAAGTGCCAATGAACAGGATCTTTCCCCGGTGTTCCATGCTGCCCAGCCAGTTGAATATCCGGGCCAGCATTCGTTCCGACGTCCCAGAATCCCCAGACGCTCCGGTTCCACGCTGCCCGATTAATTGATCAATTTCATCGAAAAGCAATGCCACTGGTTGCAATTGCTCAACGATAGTGATGACAAGCTCCAATTGTTGCTCGCTTTGTCCCACATACGGACCCCGAACTGATCGGAACTGGACCAGAGGCCAGTCTAACTCATGGGCCATGGCCTGAGCTAAATAGGTTTTCCCGCAACCCGGAACACCTTGAAACAAAAGCGTCTGGGGCATACCACAACGCCCGAATCTGGCCTGTTTGATCAGTTTTCTTAAAAAGGAGATGGGTGATTTTAATCCTGCCACATCGGAAAACCCTACTTCTGGCTCGGAGACCTCCAGTAAATCCTGGGCTAACTGTGCAAGGGATTCCGCCTTGACTTCTCTGACCTGCTCCCGTGTAATAGGGTGTTTCTTGAACTCACTGGTAAGATAGAGAGATTCGATTCCGATCAATGGCATTCCACCGGTAATAGCGGCAAAATCTTCAGGTTTAAGGCCTTTTTCCAGTTTTCCAAAACGCGGGTTATCACTTAATCCGTCCAAGAACCGGATAAAACAGAGGCGTTCTTCCATACAGGGTAGATCCACACGGATCGTACGGTACCCATGGGCACGGGAGATCAGCTCAGCGGGCATGGCCCCATAAGTGATTAACACCACTCGGGATGAACCTGTGGTAATGGCATCGTCAAATGAGAAACGGTGTAGCAATTCCAGGATTTTGATCTGACCTGGAACCGACGAGGCCGACACGCCCATAGATTCGCGCGGCGCCAGGTGTTCGCAATAGTGAATCAGAATGATCCATTTTTCCTTTCGCTTACGCAACAAGGATCCGATTTTTTGCAGTGCAGCGACCGGGTCATCCACTGTATTGGCCAATGGTTTTTTTGGTTCCTCCTTCTGGCTATCGATGTTGAGCTCTTTTAAACCATTGGCTGGTGCATACTCGGCCACGCGATACCCCTTTTCGGTAAAATACCGGCCGAGGAAAAAGGTTAAATTTAAAGGGCCCAGTTCCCATTCCGGCCAAAAGAAGCGATCGGTGGTGTTGAAATCCAAAATTACGTGCTGGTTGGTGCACAATGCTTCATCCATTTTTTCGAGAAACAGCGGTTTCATATTAACCTTCCTTTATTCTGAGTTTTTGCTGGTTATATTGCCGTTGTACCTGGAGCCAATCGACGCCCGGGCTTTGATTCTCATCATCAGTTACTTTTATTTCGGGCGTCGTTCGAGCGGAGCTTTTTTCAAGCTCAGGAAATGGATTTTGCAAACGCACAACCTGATCCCTTAAGCTGTTTGAATCTACGATACGTTTCAGGATGACTCTTTGCGATTTAAGCGCTGTTTCTATTCGAGCAACCTCCTTGTGGCATTCCATACCGTCAAATGCTGTCGTATCCAGAACCATCGTCCCGCCTGATAGAACCCTGGCGCGTAAACTGGCGGTAGGGGAGCTCCCAATAAGGGTAGTATTTCTGCTTTTTAGGCTGTATCCAAAAGATTGCAGCGTCTCTATGATAAGCCCCCCGACAACATCTCGTTCTACACTTGCCAGTTTACCATGGGTTTGCATTGTCAATTCTCGGATCATAGTGTCTGTTCCTGCCGTAAGGTTTGAGACTTCTTTGCCGAAATTATTAGTTTTCAAGGCGCTCTGTATTGAGGCCAGGTTCTTGTTGCACCTTTCCCAGGCCGGTTCTTTCTCCAACGTAAGGGCCATTACAGGTACCTTTTTAAGTGCCGATACCATGGCATTAAGATGACCCCATTGTTTGACCAGGACATCTGAAGCTGATGGCGAGACCGCAATGGCAGATCGGGCAGACCAATTTGTCTTTTCTGCATGGTAAGTCCGTTTTAGAATGACCTCCCGTTCGGTGCTGGTATGCCAGTGGAGCTTTCTTTCCCTGGGTATCATGAGGTCATCAAATGTGCCTCTTAAACGATCTAACAATCTTCCCATAGCGATTGGCAGCATAAACGTTGTGCGAAAAACGCTGATATCACTCATACTAATTCTCCTTTTTACTTTCATAAGGGTTAACAAAAGGCTCATCTTCATGGGTATCTTCTTTAGGTTCCGGCCGAGAAGACGCATTGGGCTTTCCAGGTTGGTTTTCGGTATCCGCTACTTCAGGGTGATAATTAAATAACCCAAAAAACCAGCGCCCCAGCGCCCCAAATAAATTAATTATACTAACAACGAGATTATAAATATGTTCGATCACGCGGGATAAGTAACTTAAGATGACCAATAAAATACCGGCAGGTAATGTAAAGATCAGGATAATGGCCAACACTGCAAATTTTATAAACTGCACAAGGCCGTAACCGCTGAGGCAGCCACCGATGACCAACAGCAGCGGGATGGTAATATTCACCACAATCGGTACCCACGCATCAGGAGTTGCTTGAGTAGCCACGTTTGGTGCCTGTATTTGCATACTTTGGGCACCGTTAAAATCGGTCAACCCATCGCCATTAAACATCTCAGCATAGGCAACTGGCAACCCAACCATGTCATCCTGGTTCGCTTTGCCTCGCCAGTATCCGAAAAGTACCGCAGTCAGGATAGAGAGAACTAAACAGATAGCGCAGATTATCGCCATTGCTTTGCGCCAGGATTGCGATAATCGTTCATGCCAGGGTGCAATCTGGGTCATCCCGATCAGATCCAAAAACATCGTACCGAAAAATAAAACCCCGGAACACAAAGCCAGCCCCGTCACCATGACGGCACCACCAGGCGGTGCCGGAAAATTACCCTCGATTCCCATGGCAGCCAAGGTCATACAGATCAGGTGAAAATCGGCATATCCGAAAAGCAAGAAGCATATGCAATAAAGCACGCTTCCAATGATCTCATAGAAAATCTGTCGAGGATCTATATGACCATCCGCCTTAGCCAATTGTTTCTGAAAAAAGTTGATAATGATCATCCATAAATTTCTCAAGCTTTCTTCGGCGATGGCAATCGGGCTTAATATCATCCGGAATAAGGCTTCGATAACAGCCAGGCACTGACGTTCGAAGATTGCGATCGCAAAGAGAACCACCAGAATAGATACGATTTTTAATGTCAACATTGCTGCGTCCATAATGTCGCTCCTAAGTATTTTCTAAATGAATTTTTTCATCCACACGGATAAACTCAGTACTGGTGGCGCCTAGTTGAGCGAAAAATTTATTCCAATGTTTCTTGAAATCCTGTGTTTTCTTTGGATCTTTCATGGGGGGAAAGCCTGCGACGATCACCCGGGTACCGGATAGATTCAAATCTGGACTGTAATGAACATTATCCTTCATATCACTGGCGATAATCAGCAGGGATATTCTACTTTTTGAGTGAAGCCTGATTTTGTCGGATGCTACAGCTAAAAAGCCCTGGATATCGGTTTTGCCGGCTTTCGTGGGTTTTAGTTGGGAGATCCGCTCTATTGCCTGTTTCTTAATGGCATAAATCTGTTTTGCCAGGGCTTTTTGGTATCTTTTAGCCCGA
>Ga0209013_10005385_pt1 | contig 11030 bp, 9 predicted proteins | sample Cruoilmetagenom2_FD_187291 | JGI IMG/M metagenome (GOLD analysis project Ga0209013, IMG submission 187291) | Oil polluted marine microbial communities from Coal Oil Point, Santa Barbara, California, USA - Sample 2 (SPAdes) (version 2) | ecosystem: Environmental > Aquatic > Marine > Oil seeps ...
TCCCCAATAAGGTGGGTTTTCCATATCTAAGTCGTAACCAATTGTATCGAAACCAACATATCCTCCAAGGTTTGCGATTAATGAATCACGTTCTTCATCTACGTCTTGACCTACATCAGCGTGACCCATTAAGACACGATTTAATGGCAGACCTTCTTCTTCGAAAATTTCAATTGCAGTATTTGGATCTGTTGTTAAGTGTGTAATAATTGGAGCACCTGTTTTTACTGCTGCACATGCAGCTGCTCGGTAAATTCTTTTGTCTAGTTCACTTAACTTACCGCCCCGACTAACACCAACTTTTATCGCACCCGCCTTTGCACTTGTACTAGCAATACCAACTGTTACTTCTTGAACAAATAAATCTGTTAAATAGTCAACTGATTTTTCACGGAAGTAAGCTAAAGCAGAGTCACCTGCTACGAAACCAGTTACTGCAACAATATGTACACCCGTTCTACGTGATAGCACTTGGAAATATTCAAGATCACGCCCATTACCAATCCCAGTACAATCTACAAATGTTTTACCGCCGTGTTCACGGAAGCGACGTAACTTAGCAATTGTTACTTCAAACGCTTCATCAGGTTTTTTCCACCACTGTGTATCTAAATCACAGCCTGGTAAACCAAACCCAATATGCTCATGCAACGATGTGATTCCTAAATCTTCTGACGCAACAGGGCCTAAAACCGTGTTAACCTTCCCCATTTCATTCACTCCTAACATTGATTTTATTTCGTACAAATTGAGGATATATTTTTATTTCTGTGCGTTTGATTTAGTGATTGACAGGAGAGAACAATTCTTTCCAAGCAGTTGGAGAAAATTCTTTAATTTTCAGCTCTGCTGACACATCCACAGTCAGAACACGTTGTGGATTTTCTTCTAATATTGTACGAACTTGCTCGTCCGTCACACCTGCTTTACGTAATAATGGAACGAATGTTGATAGTAAGTAATCATAGGAAAGATCTTTCGATTCATGACCTTTCGCAACTCCTACAGCACTTGTTGAAAGTAGAATACGTTCACCTGCTTCTGCTTCTAGTAATTCAATAACTAATGCCACACGTTCTGCATCACTTACATAACCGTTTTCTGAACTCCAACCAATATGGTCAATTGCTACATAAGCACCTTGACGAGCGATTTCAAAAGCCGCTTTGCTAGCTACTGCTACTTGACGATCGATACTACCAATGATTACACGGCTTGGATCAACACCCTCAGCTAATAAAAGTTCTAAATCGGCAACTGCATCGGCACCATGTTGTACAGAAACTGCTACACCTGTATCGCGCGCTGTTTGTGCTGAACCACGGAAAAGACTCTTTTCCTCATTCGTAATCCCTTCTGCACTAGCGATTGACACGACTAATCCAGCAGCTGTCGAGCGTTCAACACGTGGAACGACAACACCTTCCACCACTTCTTTCGTGAAAAGACCTGCAAACTTTTCTGCTGGCCATGGAGTAGGAGGGTTTGTTTGTGGTGTAACGAAATAACCACCTAACAATTTTTCTGGCCCTAAGCCAGTTGTTGCAATAATATGTACACCCGTTGCTTTTGAAAGTGATTGGTATAGCCATACATCGCGGCCATGGAACATCCCACTAGCATCTACGATTGTTTTCCCACCTTGTCGACGGAAATCGTTTAGCTTACGCTTTAAAACCTCAAAAATTTCGCTCTTATCCATGTTTATTTCAGGTGCTAACTCTGCTCCTGGATAAACAGAAAGAAGTGATTCATTTATAAGGACAACACCTAAGTCCTGCGCCAAAACCGGTCCAAGAACTGTACGAACAATACCTGAATTTTTTTCTTGTAAATTATCTAGCATTGTAAAACCTCCTATCATTAGTAGTTCGTCATTTAGATTTTGAAAGTACTTTTAATTCATATGTAAGTCACTGTATAGCACAATCTCCCATTTGCAATGATCGAAAAATTGAACCGTTATACTTTTGTAATCGCTTTCTTTTGAAAAAAAAAGTGATTACAAAACCATGTTGATAATAAAACATTATAATATTGTTATACCAAAGTCAAACACTTTTCCAGACTCTTTAGAATAAAATAAATATTACCACTGTTATATTCACATATCTGATAAGTGATTTTAAAATGACTATAAAATGCGGTAACACCAAGGTTTTCTATTTCTCTATACATAAAAATAATAATGAAATAACGGTGTTCAACTAACTTATTTTAACAACTAAAAAAAATTATTAATCTATAATATTGATACATTGATATGTAAATGTGATATATAAGTTTAGTTTGGTATACAATTTACTTTATTGTTTTTTTTAGAGTCGAGCTCATCATTAGAATTTCCAAAATTATATATATATATCTAGCGCAACAAGTCACTTACCAAACATATGATGTTCTATATCATATAATCTAAATGTAGCTGTACTATAGGCGATTAAGTTACCGTTGTCATCTATAGCCTTCCCATTTAAAATGGCCGTATTATTTGATCGATGTACAAGTTCACCTATAAACTCAGTAGTTCCTTCATAAACGCTATTTACAAACCTTACTTCCATTTGCATGGTAGATGCAGCCTTCACTCCTAGGGACCTTGATGTTAGACCCATGACTATATCTAAGCCAGTCATGATAACTCCTCCGTGCAGCATATCTTTCAAATTAGAAATGTTCGGTTCTTTCTGTATTTGAATCCTTGCTTTTCCACACTCAACACTTAAACATTTATATCCTAGATATTTAAAGAAATTCGATTCTTCAAACTCCTGTGTTAGGTTAGAGAAACTTCCCATGTAAATCCCCCCTTATAATAATGACTTTATATTACCTATTTAATTAGTAACTTGCATGTTATTGCTACTTTTAATAGCAACTAGCATTACTACATAAACCCCATAATGAACCACGGGTAGCACAAAAGGGAATTTCGTCTTTTGTGCTATTCTTCATATAATAGCTTACTTTTATACTACTTTTGTTGAGTTTGCACCTTTGCCAAATGACGTTCCATTTGCCCTAAGTGACCCTCTATGTGCTTAACAATTAAATGATCAATTAAGAAAGACAAGGGTTTGCCATCAAAGTTAGGGTTATAGCTCGGTGCAGTTTTTTCTAAATCTTCAGCTTTAACTTTTACTAATACTTCCTCAATAAGTGGAAGTAGCGATTGAAGACAACTTGATACTCTTTCTTGTGAAACTGAAGCAACATAATTTTCTTCAACCGCCGCCAAACGACGAACGTGTTCATGATTACGTCCCCATTTTGCTCCTGGAACTATTAATAATGCCTCTAAATCAGCTACCCAGAACTCAACTGCTTCAATGACATGACTAGCAATTTGCATAACCGACCACTCATCAGCTGATGGCTTTTTGTATACCAAAGATAATTCTGTTGTTTCAACTATATTTACCATTTGTTCGATGATAGATTTGATATTGGTTGAACCTTCTTTCAATTTCTCTAATGTCATTGTAAAATACTCCTTAGCTTCGTTTTTTAAACCGTTCTTTGTAATATTATTTGAAAATATGGAAGGAATGAATTTAATGTCTAGCAATACTACAATCGGATCTTTGACTTTGGGTGTCCAAATTATCGATGCCGTTGCACAAAGCGATATTCCTTTAAAGTTTTCAGATATCCAAGAAATCACTGGTATTTCCAAAAGTAATTTATATAAATACTTAAACACTTTAACGCAAATGGATTTATTATATCGTGAACAGAAACGTGGATATTTTTCATTAGGTTATAAGTTTTTGGAATACGGATCTGCAGCATTGCAAAATGCTGATTTTATAGGAAGATTAACGCCGTATTTTAAAGAAATAAGTAAAATCTCAAGTATGACTACTCTATTAGCAACATGGGTTAATGATGGACCTATCATTTCGAATATCTGGAACACCAATTACGGGTTAAATATTGGTGCACAGGTAGGTACCAAACTACCATTATCTTCAGCATCAGGTAAAATATTTGCTGCCTATGCTAATTCATTAGAAATAACTGCCTGGATCGAAGAGGAACAAAAAACTAGTGAACAATTTAACATAGCTCAATTTCAACATGAACTAAAGCAAATAAGAGAACAACACTTTACATATTCCTATGAGCCCCTAGTTCGACATGTATCGTCTATCGGTTTTCCAATTCTAAATTTTAAAAACGAACTAGTAGGTGCTTTTTCTGTCGTTGGATTTACAGAAGATGTGCCAAAAGACTTTGAATCAGAAATCATCCAACAAATAATTTCAATGAGTAAAGAGATGTCAACTATTTATGGATATAAGAAGAAGAAAGAGGAGTAAGCCCTCTTTCTTTTTTATATGCTATTAAGCTTTTACTTCTTTTTTACGAGTATTGAAATAATTGTATAAAAAATCTGCTACTTCATAGTCTGTAGCTTCGTGATTATTGAAAATGGTGTCACGCAGTAAAACCTTGATGTCATCTTCTGCATGTATAATTTCTCCCCACTTACGGGCAGAAGTTTGAACCATTGCACTACGAGGTTGTCTTTCCGCTTGATATTTGCTAAATGCTTCGTTATAAGTACCTTCAGATTCGAGTGCCTCTCCTAAAACAAAAGCATCCTCTAGTGCCTGTGCCCCGCCCTGTGCCAGATATTGCAGCATTGGATGTGCTGCATCTCCCAACAATGTAACATTTCCATCTGTCCAATTTTCTATTGGCAAACGGTCAAACATTCCCCAACGGAATTGAGTGGATATAAATTCTAAAGCACGTTCAACTAATGTATGAGCACCTTTAAAGCGTTCTACCATTTCTTCTGGAGTACCCCAGTCACCATCTGGTTTGTAATCGTAGGTTTTAAAAACAACTACTTGATTATAAAGTTCCCCTCGACGTACTGGATATTGTACTAAATGTAGGTTTGGACCAATCCACATAATGACATCATCCATTGCTACATCACCTTTAGCGGTAATTTCTTCAATTGGAATCGTTCCGCGGTATGCAACATATTCAGAGCAAATTGGTTCATCATTTGAGAATATTTTTCGGATATTAGATTTTAAACCATCTGCACCAATTACGGCTTCAGCACTATACGTTTCTCCATTTTGGTTGGTAACGCTTGCTTGCCCTTCCTCTTGCTCAACAGTTTGTATAGCTTGGTTGTTCATAAATTTTATACGGTCATTTTTTTGACATGCTTCGAATAAAACCCGGTGTAAGTCAGAACGATGTAGTACAACATATGGTTGTTTAAAATGATCCTGGAAGCCTTGTGTTAAATCTAAAACAGCTACTTCTTTTGCAGTATAAACATCTTTTAGGACAAGGCGTTTCGGAAATACTGACACTTTCGCAATTTCTTCCTTCACTCCTAGTTGATCTAAAACAAATAGTGCATTCGCTCCTAACTGAATGCCAGCTCCAACTTCACCAAACTCAGGTGCTTGTTCTAAAACAGTTACCGTCTTTTCTGTACGTTGTACAATTGAAAGTGCTGTCGCTAAACCACCGATTCCCCCACCAACTACGATAATATCACTGATTTTCGTCATAAAAATAACCTCCTAATTTATATTTCTATTCCATAAATAGAGAACAAAGTTTCTTAATAATGAAAACTTAACGCAAGTATAGTATGTTTGTCAATAACAAAACAAAATATTCTAATTTTTTAGTTTGGAATATGAGAAGTGCAATCAGAAAGAAGGAAAACAAATGGAAGAGAAAAAACAGACAGTTATCCAATCATTACAAAATGGATTAAATCTACTAGAAATGATTGCGAAAGAGCGACGACCTATGAAATTCACGGAAATTCAACAGCTAGCAAATATGACAAAAAGTAAGATCTATAAATATTTAACAACACTTACTCAGTCTGGATTTTTGTTTAAAGACCCCGTGACAAATATGTATAGACTCGGCAACAAACTCATTGAAATTGGTAATATTGCTCAAGGAGATACATCTATTATTGAGCTTGCCGATCCCTATATGAAAACTTTTACCGAAGAAACAGGTTTAACAGCATTAATCGCAATGCCCTCTTTAGACGGCCCACTGATAAAAGAAATCTGGAGTGTTACATACGGCATTAATATTGGAGCGCAAAACGGTACTATTTTACCATTCATCTCCTCTACAGGCTCTATTTTTTATGCGTTTAAAGAAGGGATTCAAATAAACAACTGGATAGACCAATCATGGATGAGATTAACTGTCCAAACACAACAACAGATTTTGCAAGATATCGAACAAGTCAAAGCGCAACTATTTGTAGCGAAAACAGAACCACTTATCGAACATATTTCTTCTTGCAGTGTACCTATATTTAATTTTCAACAGGAATTAGTAGCAGCTATTACAGCAGTAGGGTTTAAAAATCTTATCCCAAGTGATTATCAACATCCCACTGCGCAAAAAATGCTAGCACTTTCACAAAAACTATCAAATATCTAAATTAAAAGAAAGATTTTTCTGAAAAAGGTTGACATTACCCTTGAAAATGTATTATCTTTTTCTATAAATAGAGAACAATGTATTCTATTTATAGAAATGGAGGATTATAATGAAACTAATAAACTACACATTTAATGGAATCACACGTGCTGGAGCAATTGTTGATGAGCAAGTAGTTGATTTAAATTATGCATATGAAACACAATTAAAAGTAGCTGGTGAGTATCGTTATAAGGAAATTGCACATGCATATGTACCATCTACAACTGATGAGCTATATCAAGGTGGAAAAAAATCAATTGAATTAGCACAACATGCCGTAGACTTCATTTTGGCTAATCCTATGACATCTTCACAAAAAGCTATCTTTTCACTTAAAGAGGTAAAAGTGGAAGCACCTGTCGTAAATCCCGGAAAAATTATTTGTGTAGGACATAATTACCGTGAACATATTTTAGAAATGGGTCGCGAATTACCAACACATCCAGTTATCTTCGCTAAATTCGCTAATACGATTTTAGGTCCAGAAGATGATATTCCCTTTTATCCAATTTCTGAACAATTGGATTATGAAGCAGAGTTTACATTTGTCGTAGGAAAACGTGCGCATAATGTTTCTGAAGAAGATGCTTTAGACTACGTTGCCGGCTACACAATTACAAATGATGTGACATACCGTGATATCCAACGCCGCACACTACAATGGTTACAAGGAAAAACGGTAGATGGTTCTGCACCAATGGGTCCTTATTTGGTTACATCTGACGAATTACAAGATCCAACTGGTTTAGGTGTTGTATTAACTGTTAACGGCGAAGTTCGTCAAAAAACTAATACTGCTAATTTAGTATTCTCTGTGCAGAAATTAGTGTCATTCCTATCCAATCTGATGACCCTTGAGCCTGGTGACGTTATTCTAACAGGTACTCCTGGAGGTGTTGGAGTAGCTATGAATCCCCCATCATTCTTAAAAGATGGCGATGTAGTGCGTATTGAAATTGATAAAGTTGGTGCTCTAGAAAATAAAGTAGCAACAGTTGCAACACTAGTAAATGCTTAACAATATAAATTAGTTTAAGAGAAGGAGTCGAAGAATTATGGCTGGAGTAACTCCAGAAGTTGCAGAATTTATGAAGAGTCAAATCGTTACAGATTTTACAAAAGAAATTTCTCAATATAACCTTGGACCACTTTGGGAAGCAATTCCAGAAATAATGAACAAAACCCCAAAACCGCAAGCCGAAGCTTATCTTTGGTCTAAAGAATTAATCGATAAAAAGATGGGTGAAGCTGCTGAAATTTTCACACCCGACCGTGGTGGAGAACGTCGTGCAATCTACTTTCAAAATCCAGGTTTAACTTATCGTAAACCTTGGGGCTGGGGTTCTACATCTCAAACAATTTATGCAGCGGTTCAGATGCTTCTTCCAGGAGAAAAAGCACCATCTCATCGGCATTCACAATCGGCTCTACGCTTCATTTCAGAAGGTAAAGGTGCCTATACTATCGTCCAAGGGGAACGTATTTTCATGGAAGAGGGAGACTTTTTAATCACACCTAAAAACTTGTGGCATGGTCATGCACATGTAGGCACGGAGCCAATGATGTGGATGGATGCTTTAGATATCCCAACACTGTATGCAATTGGCGGCACATTCTTTGAACCATACGCAGATGGACTCCAACAACCAGGCGTACCAGACAATTTTACAGAGCAACGTTACCGTGGTGGTATGGTCCGCCCAGTCGGAGATGACAAATTTACAGTTGCACCATTAGCAAACTATAAGTGGCATCGCACTTTGGATGGCATTAAAGGATTAATGGCATTTGATCCGGATCCTCATCATGGATTTGCAGTGGAATATATTAATCCTTCCACTGGTAAATCTGCGAATCCAACATTAGGAACTCGTATGCAACATTTGCCTACCGGTATGCATACAAATGCATTGCGACATACACATTCAACTGTTTATCATGCTCACAAAGGAGAAGGCTACACAGTTATTAACGGTGTCCGCTTCGACTGGAAAGCAGGCGATTACTTTGTTGTACCTAACTGGGCTTGGTATGAACATAAAGCGACAAAAGATTCATACTTATTCTCTGTAAATGATATTCCAATTATGGATCGCTTCGAGTTAGAGCAAGAACAATATTATGATTCTAATAATGGGCAGCAAGAGATTACTAGTGAATTTAAAGCAGCTTTTCGTTAATACATTAAATGAATAAAGTAATGCCCCGTAAATGGTAGATAATTACTATCATTTGCAGGGTATTTTTCTATCACTAATTACTAATCTCTGTTGCAAAAAAATGTAAGCGCTTTATTTTAAGGTGGTGATTAGGTAGTTATAATAATAGGTAAGTAATTTATGTAATTAAAGTAGTACTAGAATGCCTTCAATTTTCAAAATATTCAAACTTAAAGTTTAGCACCAACTATCTTTTTTTGTTCAATTTATGTGGATTCATATGTTTATCCTTTTATTAAGATGGTGCAATTTAGAAATACAAAAGATTGAAATTTTTAATAATTCACTTCGGTATCACCGTATTTTATGATTTACCCTACTAGCTATAATAATACGTGATTTTAAGGAAGGATGTTTTTACTAATGGAAAAAAAGAAATTTTGGAGTTATGAAAATAAATTAACCATAATTTTCTTCTTCGTTATAGGTTTTGTATTCTTTGATCGTTTAGCCATCAACTATTTATTCCCAATGATTTCAGTTGATTTAGGACTTAACTACACACAATTGGGTCTACTTGGAGCAGCACTTGCTTTAACTTGGTCCATTTCAGGTCCATTAGGTGGATTCATCTCGGATAAAGTAAAGAGTAAAAAAGCAATGTTAGCAATTTTAGTACTTGCATTCTCTATTATTTCATTATTACATGGTTTAGCTCAAACATTCGCAATGCTATTTGTACTTCGCCTATTAATGGGGATTGTAGAAGGTCCACTGATTCCGCAAACACAATCTATATTAGCTATGGAATCTTCTGAAAATCGTCGCGGTTTTAACTTAGGTTTCACCATGAACACAAGTAACGCATTATTCGGTAGTATTTTAGCGCCTGTAGTAATCGTTGCATTAGCCAATCAATATGACTGGCATTTTGCATTCTATTTAACAATTATTCCAGGGGTTCTTTTAAGCTTAGCTGTCTTAAAAGGAGTAAGAAATCCAGATCCAGCGAAGTTCCATGCTATGCATGCTACAAAATCCACAGAAAAAGTGAAAATTAAAGACGTACTTAAGCATCGTAATATTTGGTTATCAATCGTTGTTTTCAGCTTAGTTATGACAACATTAATGGCATTTCAAATTTTCGCACCAACATATTTAGTCCAAGCTAAAGGATTATCTAGTACAACAATGAGTCTGGTTATGGCTTCATTCGGGGTTGGCTATGCAATTTTTGGCTTCTTAATCCCTACTCTCTCAGAGCGTACTGGTCGTAAACCAGCTTCTGCAGTATCTGGTTTGTTACTAATACTCGTACCACTGAGTATAGTATTTGTTGATTCAGTGCCGTTAATGATGGTACTTTTATTCATAGGTTCAGCTGGTTCAGGTGTTATCGGTATGTCCATGTCAGTAATTCCAGTTGAGTCTGCTCCATTACAATACTCTGGACTCGCTATTGGTTTAACCATCGGTATTGGTGAGTTCGTCGGTGGTTTCTTAAATCCAATGATAAATGGTGCATTAGCTGACATTTATGGTATTCAAACACCACTATATGTTGCTGCTGTTGCAGGACTTCTCGCATTTGTGTTCACGTTATTCTTTAAAGAAACGGCACCAGCTAAAGTTAAAAAAATGCAGGAACAAGTAGTTAGCGCAAGTGTTCCAGTACAATCCTAGTATGTAAGTGAAAACTTAGTCCACTCTTTATAAAGAGACATGGACTAAGTTTTTTTATTCCATAATTATTTAACTAAATCTTATTCTTCTTACGCAAAATTTTGGTTGATGTCACATACAAGAAACATTAAGTATATACGCTAAGTGGTTTGTAATCTTCTTTTTAAGGGAAATGTACTTAAAAAGAGAAGATTAGTAGGGGGAAGAAAAATGGCTAAAAAGGTAAGAAAGCCATGGAGTAAACGAAAAAAAGTAGTGATGGGTTCTCTAGGTATACTTGTGCTTGTTTATATTGCGGTAATACTTTGGCATACATACAAACCTTTACCAGAAGGTGTTTCCTTTAAAGGGGAAATACATAATACGGATTCGGTTGAGATGATTACTGATTTAACCTATGCACAGGACCGAGAAGGAACTGGGATGGTACATGAAAACTATATATTTGAAGAAGTTTATAAGATGATTGAGGAAGCGGAAGATTTTGTTGTGGTTGATTTTTTCTTGGTTGATGGTTTTTACGATGAAAAAGAAGATTTCCCTAAGATTGCCGATACTTTATCAATTACATTAGCTCAAAAAAAGATAAATCACCCGGATATGCCTGTTATATTTATCACTGATCCATTGAACAAAGGCTATGGGTCCTTTGAGAGTAAGTGGTTTAAGAAAATGAGAGAAGCCGGCGTAGAA
>Ga0209013_10005386_pt1 | contig 11030 bp, 9 predicted proteins | sample Cruoilmetagenom2_FD_187291 | JGI IMG/M metagenome (GOLD analysis project Ga0209013, IMG submission 187291) | Oil polluted marine microbial communities from Coal Oil Point, Santa Barbara, California, USA - Sample 2 (SPAdes) (version 2) | ecosystem: Environmental > Aquatic > Marine > Oil seeps ...
CATTAATATTTATATTAAACATATACCCACAATCCAAACATTTGATCAAATTGTTTCTGAAATGAATATTACCACCTTCGATTATTAAAGACTCACCTTTTATAATGAAGTTTGCTATCTTTTTCCGTGCTTGCTCAATTAGCCTTGTAAAAGTTGAGCGGGATATTTCCATTTCATCAGCAGCTTCATTATGCGATAAACCATCATAATCGGCTAAACGGAGTGCTTCGTACTCATCAAGTAAAAGTGATGTTTGCTGCAAGTATTTGCGAGCAATCCCTGTAGGTTTAAACTCGGTAAATAAAGGTGGCTTATGTACAATTCGTTCTTTTTGTGGTCTGGGCATATATTCTCCAAAATTTATATTATAAATATAATGAACATATGTGCATAATGCAATAAATTAATATTGGATCAGATAGGGAAAGACAAATATTTATAACGAAAGCAAATATTAATCCAAATTTTGAATTCCTATTTTTGTATTAAAAAATTGAGGCAAAATTTTGAAGCTAAAAATGATAATTTTAATTTAATGATTTGGAAAAATGGATCTGATAAAACTAATATTGGAAGAAGATATTATTCGCAATCCTCTAAGCCGAGAAAATCCATTAGATTTTTGTGGGCATCATCTGTGATTTTTACTTCGTAGGTTTTATAGGATTGAATTGTAATCTCTATTGACTTGTGATACTTTTGGCAAGTATCACATTGTTCCAGATGATTTTTAATCTCAGTACATTTAGGAGAATCAAGGTCTTCACCAAGATTATCACAAATGTGATTCATTACATCTTTACATGTTGGTTTGTGATTATGTACCATAACTAAAAGTATTATTTAACTCATTTCTTAAAAACGCTCTTGCTCTATGCAATCTTGACTTTACAGCAGGGACAGATAAATTAGTAGCCTCACCTGTCTCTTCTGTAGAAAAACCTTGAACATCTCTCAACATAAATACAACTCTATAATCAGGAGGAAGTTTATTTATTGCTTCTTTCAATATTTCGTTTAGTTCTCCATTTTCTGCTAATTTTTCAGGAGAAACATTCCAATCAGTTATACTTTTCTCATCAATCAACGCATCTTCGTCATCCAATGATGTATGAAGATGTTTCTTATTTGATCTTGCCATCATTAGGCAATGATTAGAAACAACAGTATATAGCCATGTGGATAATTTAGATTTTCCGCTGAACTGCTTTATCGACTTCACCATACTAAGAAAAGTCTCCTGCATTGTGTGCTCAGCTCTTTCTTTATCGCGGCAAATCTTAAAAGCAAAATTATAAACAGTCTGTTCATACTGTTTAACTAACTTTGCCAAAGCGTTTCTATCACCTTCTTGCGCTTTTTTTATTAACTCTTTTTCTTCCATTTAGTTTGATGTAGATAAATAAAAAAAGATTCATTCAGCTTGGTGTTGATAAGGAGAATTGAATCCTAATAAGTTAGAATTTTTTTGTAGTTAAATTTACGATTATTAAATTTATTATTCCATCGTACTGATAATACCTAAATCTATCAGATTCACAAGAAATCTCAAAATAAATTGATTATTTTATAATCGTAATTATTCATTTGATATAAGAGCCAAGTGGAATTATCTATCGTAATACCGGCATATAATGAAAGCAGAAAGATCAAGAATGATGTTTTTGCAGCTGATAGATTTATTCATGATAATTTTAGAACCGGTCAAATTATTGTGGTGGATGATGGAAGCGATGATGCAACTTCAGAAATTGTGTCCTCACTAAAGGAAGAGATCAGAACTGAACTGATCGCAATTCGATTGGATAAAAATAATGGTAAAGGTGCTGCGATAAAAGAGGGAGTTAAAGTTTCAACTGGTGAATTTATCCTTTATGCGGATGCCGGATTAACAGTTCCATTCAAAGATGCTTTAACAGGAATTGAATTAATATCGGTGAATAAATGTGATATTGCTAACGGTTCACGAAAATTAGCAGAATCTAATATTGTAAAGAAGCAAGATTTAGATAGAAGGATTATTTCTCAAATTTTTGGAAAATTAGTTAAATTATTTTTTCATATCCCCAAAAGAATAACAGATACTCAATGCGGCTTCAAAATATATAACGGTCAAGTTGCCAGAGAGTTATTTCCTCTACTAAAAATTAATGGTTTCCTCTTCGAAATTGAGTTTATTTTGTTAGCTCTGAAAAAAGGCTATAGAATTCTTGATTTCCCAGTTACTTGGAATTGTGATCGAGACAGCAGACTTAGTGTAAAGAAGAGTTCAAAAAGCATTATATCGGAATTTATTAAATTGTTTAAGGAATTTAATAAAAGTAGTTTTTGAACTATTCCAAACCTTCGAGGTTTTCGATACAAAAATTAAATCAGAATTAGAAAAAACGAGAAATGGTTTACGCACCAAATTGTGTTAAAACCTCGAAGGTTTTTCTTTCCTAAATTAATATTATATCTGAACACCTTCGAAACTATCCGAGATTATAAGATCATTCTTTGTAAGCTCATCCTTCTCATCTTCAATGATCATTGCACCAATATCATTATCATTTTTACAAAGCTCTAGGATCGAATTCTTATCCATAATCATAAAAGCAGTTGATAGTGCATCAGAAACTGCAGCAGAACTTGCAGTAGCCCATGCAGCTTTTCTATTTTGAATTGGTGTTCCGAGTTTCGGATTTATAATATGATTACCCTTTTTAATACCGGAGGCACTTAAAGAAATATCTTTTATTACCATATTTGCTAATATTTGATTTGGATTAATTGGATTGCTCAAAGTAATTGGCCATCCAATATTATTCGTTAAATTTCCTATTGACTTAACACTACTTCCACCCCCATGAATAAAAGCAATCGAAATATCCCACTCAAGCAGAAGATCGCAAACTTTATCTAAAGCATAACCTTTGCCAACACCTCCTAGATCAATACTTAAATTATTGCGAAGAATTGTAATTGAGTGCTCAGATTCATTCAACTCAAACTTTGGATGTTCATTTGAACTATCTGAAGCCACTGATTTATCAGAAAAACTATCTTGTTTATTCAAGTTATTTTTATAATTGCCAATTGAAATATCAAATGCTCCACCAGTTAGCACAAATATTTTTTGAGATTGAATTAAGCACTCCAAGGTATCTTCGCTTAAAAACAACTTTTCGCCTACTTCTAAAACATTTACTCTTGATATTTCACTATTTGGTAAAAACCGACTCAGTTCATTTTCCAATCTATCCACTTCATCAAATGCAGCTTTTGCAGCTTGCTCAGCATATTCTTTATCATCATACTCAATTAATATCTCATATAAGGTTGCCATAGCTTTATGAGTAAATCTATGAATATTCTCTTGTTCTATTTCGCTATTTAGTAATGCCATAATGGGTTTTATTTTTGGTTAAAACCTTAAAGGTTTTTCATATTAGGTAGAGAATTAAACATTAAACTTCAATCTGTATTAAACCTTTCCATTCTTAATGAAACCTTTAAGGTTTCAAATTTGTTCTATTGTAAATATCTATAACATCTTTCTGGATATAACCTCGTAGTTCAACTCCTGGCCTAAGTTCAAGATACTTATCAAAAAGTGGTACATACAAATTCTTCCGTCCAGGTGGAGGAATTGTGTACAATTTATTAATAATCTCATCTTCGTAAACAGGCTTTGAAATAATGATTGGAAATTTATATATAGAATTCTGAATTTTATTATTCCATGCAACCTTTTTAAATTTTCTAAAATACCAAGGTAATGGCCAGTAATCATTTTCAGGTACAATTACGCTAATTAGAATATTTTCTTTATCTGGAACTGCTTCCAAAACATCAGTGATATGTTTTGTCAATGATACAACATCACAAGTTGCTTGAGAATATGTAAACGGATTCTCAGGTTGAAATGGATATTTGTAATTAATCTCGTAAGTCTGCCATAAATTATGAATTAGAAATATAATGACAACACCGGAATAAATTTGTTTCGATATTCTTTTTGCGAAAAGAGAATATGTTTTTGTTATTCCAAAAGCTGAAAGCAATAATAATCCAACCCAGAAATTTAAAGCCAGCCATGGCGTTTTGTACGGTATCAAAGAATAAATTACAATTTGAATAAAAGAGAAAAATGATAAGAATCTAAATATTATAATTGTTTGGTTTTCCTGCTTGCTAAAAAGTGAAAAATAAATTCCAATTAGTGCAAACAATAACAGAAAGATCTCACTAAAAATGATTTTTTCATTATTGGAGTAAACTAATAATTCAATGTAGTAATACCATGATTGAATATGATCACCATTTTCAGATGCTTTACTGAAATAATTTGAAAATGTTTTCAACGAATCATAAATTCCATCATAATTGCTAAAGAAGGAGGAATAGAATAAAATTGAAATGAAAATTGCAGTACTGATAAACAATATGACATGATTCGTTGAAATTATTATTTTTTTCCTAATATCATTATCAAATAAGTACAGGATAAGGATAGAAGTTATTCCACTACTAAATGTAATTATGCTTGTTTCTTTAGTTGCGAAAATTAATCCGGTTAAAATTCCAGCAACAATCGCAAAACTTGTTTTTTTACTTTGAAAATATTTATAACAAATAATTATTAGTGAGTAAGAAAATGAAACTAGTAAAACTTCCTGAATATAATATCGACTATAAAACAGTAAGATTGGTGAGATTGATAACAAAATGATGATCAGATATTTTAAATGTTTTTCCTCTCTTGGAAACATAAAAATTGCGAAAATAATAAATAGTACCGAGATGATAGCTGGGACTATTCTTATTGTATATTCAGTCAACTCTGCAAAAGAGTGAATTCCAAAAATGGTTGATGAGACTAAAGTTAAATAATTAAGAGTTGGTCCATGATACTCAATAGGGTCATACTTGTAGAATCCATTTTCGAGAAGTTCTCCAAATTTAACTGCATGGACAGCTTCGTCAACATGAAGAGGTCTGTTATCCAATTCGTATGTTCTGAGAAAAAGTGCAAAAAAAATGACAGCCATAAGAATGAAACTGTCATTAATTTTTAATTTGATTCTATTACTTTCCGTAAACTTCAACTTCTATGTAATGATTTAAATCGTTACTGTTATTACCTTTGCTGTAAAGTCTAACGAAACGAGCTTTTTCACCTTTGGCATCAATCAGTTTACCTTCGGCGGTTTCAACGTAATGCCAATCTTCTCCCTTGCCTTGGCCACTTGAGTTATCAAGGTCGTTATTAAATACAGTTCTTACATTTTTTGTAAAATCAGCATCATCTGCAACTTGGACTATAACATCAAAATAGACTCGTGCTTGCTTATGGAAATGCCAAACAAGTATTGCATAAATATTATACTCTTTTTCAAGGTCTATTGTAACATGTTGAATAAACGGACCTAGCTCAACAAAATATCCTTCATCTGCGTCTTTGTCACCGTCAGTGATTAATTCAATTTCACCAATAATCGGCATATCATCAGTACTCGTAATACTTTTACCTAATGCAACATTCTTTGTCCCTTCTGGAGCAAGAAATGGTGGACGAGGTTTACCTAATGGTTTTTCCAATTTTTCAATAGCCATATTTGTTGGAGTCCCTACGAACATTGCCTTAGGAAGTTCAATGTTTATTGGAGCCAGTTTTTCTTTTGAGTCCTGCGCAGATACACCTTGAGTAAATATCAGACTAAATACCAATATCATTATTCCAAACACGGAATACATTTGATTTCTTTGGGCCATTTCAATTTCCCTTAAAACTTGATGGTTAATTATTATTTATTATTTAGAATTTGTTTATTGTTAACAGATAATAATCCTATATAGAATATAACTAATACTGAAATCATAAGTACGCTGTACCTATGAACTTCCAACAAATTTTTCTGTCCTTCTGTTCCAAATAATGGAAACATTCCTAAAATTATGGACAACATTGCTGGAATTGACAAAACTGCAATAGACCAAAAAATCAGTTTAAGTTGACCAGAAATATTTAGTGTTCCTCTTTTTGCTTCAATCTCTTTGATGTATGATAAATCTGAATTATCAAATCTATTTGTGTGGGCATACAAGATCACCAGAACCGCAAAACTAATTGATATAAGTGGTGCAACAGTGACATGAATTAATAATAATAATCCGGTTAAATGTACACCAGTAAATATGATTGTAAGGAAACCTGTGATGGCCATGACCTTAAATTCCAACAATGTGATAAGAAGGACAAAACTTCTTATCGTTTGTAAATTGTCATTTAAACTCATTGATTTGAGCTTAAACATGTCTTTCCAAGATACTTTTAAAGAGTTCCAAAAATAATTTGAAAAATCTTTAATACTTAGATTATTTCTCTTAACCAATCTGAAAACCCAAATGGAGGATAGTATATAAACAACAATGGTTATTATTCTAAATGTCATTATTAGCTCTCCCCTTTTTCATGTTTGGAGACGAGAGTTAATTTTGATATTTCTCTAAATCCTCTGATTGCATATCCGGCAACTATTACCATAATTATTACTGCCGATAAAATTATCAGAACTTTAAGCCACGGTCTGAAAAAGAATGTAAGTGAAAATGCTGATTGATATAATTGACTTCTATTCTCAAAATCACTCATTGATAATGTTTCACCAGTTTCTGAGTTTAGTGAACTAACCACAATAACTTTACCATTAAAAAATGGAGAATTCACTGAGTGACAGTCATGGCAACCATTTGCTCCTAAGGCTTTTACTGCTGGTCTTATTGTATGTGCAACTGGCCAGCTATAAGCTTTACCTCTATCAGTTTCAGATTTAATTAATTCATTATTATCTAAATAAAACATATTTCCATTTGTTACAAATGCTGGTCTACCTTGAATTGAACCAAAGTTTTGTAAGGTATCTAACATACCCACTAAAAGACTATCTGATATTGTAGGCCAATCGCCAAAGTTGAAGAGTGAATCTAAACCAAGCAGGGGTCTGATTGTGTCTTCGATAAATTCAATTGATAAAGGAATAGCTTCATCATTTTGAATACTTCCCCAGAAAGAAGGCCAAACCAAGTTTCGTGTTTCGATTAGTGATTCTTCTGACTCTGTAAAAACCGAGGATTGAACATGTGGAAAAACATTGGGGGCTTTGTTTGTTCCGTGCATACCAAGGAAATGATTTCTGGATGATTTAACATATCTTGCTTCCCCATTAGGCCAACTTCCGGAATGACAAGTTGTGCATGCAATTCGCTCGAAGTGAATAGGTGGAATTCCTGCGTGGTTTGCAATTGGCGCACCTAATGTACCATTGATCGGTTCGCCGTCATCAGTCTGTGTAATGTGACAACCTTCACAAGAGAAAGGTGAGGTTTCTTCTTCTCTGTGATTATCTATTCCTCTGGTAATATTATGATCAAGTCCGTTTCTATGGCAATCAACACAATTTAAGCCAGCTTTAAGATGAACATCTACATCTCTCTTCCAAAGCTCATTAAAATTATTATCAGTCACTACTGAAGAATGACAGTAATAACATTTTTCATTCGAAATATTTTTGTTGATATCAAAGAACACCTTATTAGCACTATTAAATTTCGATTTGTCGTACTTTGTACTTGGAGGAACTGATGAGCGCTGGTCAACACTTTGCACCGTAGTCAAATTATATGGATCAAAATTGTCTGGCATTTTTGAAGCATTTCCTTTGAACTCAGTTAAACTGCTACTTGCGGCAGCTGCCCATTTATAATTTTGTTTTCTAATGTTTCCAGCATATTCTGCTTTATCGTAATAGGTATCAGCATCATGGCAGATTAAACAATTAACTTCTAAATTTCCTGAAACCTCCCACCTAAAATAATTTTTAGGATTCTGTAAACTATCCATTTCACTAATATCTCCTCCTGGATAGTATGGGCCAAAACGATCTAGGAATTTCATATTAGTCAATTTAATCTCATCAGGTGTGAAAGTGCCATTGTTTTTTCTATAAGAAATTGGAATCATAGAAAGTGTTGTTGGGTCAGTATATATCCATGGTTCGCTTGGTCTGCTATTCTCGATATCTGAATTATTAAAATTAAAATGGAAGCCATCGCTGATGATTGAATAATTATGGCATTCTGTTGCGCAAGTCTGCCTTGTAGAGAAGGGCTGCTGGAACTGATCATTTGGATCAATCGTAATTCCATATTCATCATATAGTTTAAGTAAATGAACTGGATGAAATCTACTTCCGTCACTCTTATCCCCAACTTTCTTTATAAAAGAAGTTGGCTCTGATAAAGAATCAGAGATTGCAAGCGTATCAATTTTCTCTAATGAATCCGTTTGGGCAAAAAAGATTGTACTAAGAAATAGAACAATAATTAGTATGTATTTAAACATAAATGATTTCTCTGTTTCAGCTAAATTATAAATTCACTTGGACTAAACTTTATTTCACGTTTTGCTTTTATTGCCTCATTAACTTTTAGTACCGCTACTGCAGTTTCATAACCAACTTCAACCGGACAGTTCAAATTATCCTTACCTCTTATTGTATTGAAAAAGTTTTCGAGATGAGGTTTATGATAAGGATCATTGAACTCAATAGGAAGCGTAAATTTAGGTGGAGCAACTGTTTCGCGTACATCAAGGACTGCAGCAGTATTTTCTTTTTTCTCAGTTTCATCCGGAGCATTTAAGTATCCTTTGTCAACCCATTTATCCCAAGGTGCTGTACTCGCTTCTTTAAAAACCCCAACTCTACCGGCAGATTCCGAAATAGTTAAAGCTCCTTGATCACCCATAAATGTTTCAAAATATCCTTGATTGCTATTGGTCGTAATCGTCTGATAAAATGCTCGAACAAAACCCTCATCAGTTTTATATTTAAAAGTTGCAAGCACAGTATCATACCATTCATGTGTTTTTTTATCATAATAGTCCGTACCGCCACTTGCCATTACAGAATATGGAGAAGCACCAACAAACCAATTATAAATATCAATTTGGTGAGATCCAAGATCAACAATTGGACCTCCACCTAAACCACGATACCAACGCCAATTGCGAAATTGGTTCATATCTTTAAAACCATATTTTTTTAATATTGAACCTGGTATTTCAAATTTTTTGGGCCATCCATTATCAGGTTGAACTGATCTATTCCACTGTCCATTTATAGTTGTAATTTTTCCTAGAATCTTTGCTTCCTTAATCAAGTTATAGTAGGAATGAATGTAATAAGGATTGCTTCGCCGCTGGTGTCCAATCTGAACAATCTTGCCAGTTCTTTTAGCAGCATTTACAATTTGTCTCGCTCCTTCAAGAGTGTTCGACATTTCTTTTTCACAATAAACATGAAACCCTGCATTCATCGAATCAACAGAATGGCGCGCATGCCAGAAATCAGGAGTTGCAACTATCACCGCATCCAGATCTTTTTCCTTCGCAAGCATTTCTCTGTAATCAACATATGCATTAAGTTCGTGCCCATATTTTTTGAGAAGTCTATATGCTCGTTTTAGATTATAATCTTCCCAAATATCACAAACTGCTCTGAACTTAATATTCGGTATTTTCAAACATGCATTCATAAGAACTTGTCCTTCGGCTCCAGTTCCAATTAAAGCAACATTTAAATCATTAGAAATAGAATCTCTTCCAGAGGTCTTTACCCACGGTGCAACGATTAAACCAGCACCAACTGCTGCAGAAGTTTTAATAAAATCTCTTCTATTAAAATTATTTTGTTCTTTCTTTTCCATTTTATACTAACTTGATTTATTATTATAATAATGTACACCCCAAACGGAGCATCAAACTGGTTATTTATATCACCACACGAGGTGGGGAATTAAATACTTGTCCGCCTTTGGCGGATTAAAGTTCAAACCCTTTTGAATATTTCTTAGTTAAATATTTATTTGCTTCATCCATATTTGTGAATTCACCTTTTTCACCGTCATATTCAAGTATAGTTTCTTTTTCTTTCATTCTTATTGCAATGTTTCCGAGAAGCATCATCTCAGTTAATCTTGCTGAATATTCAAAATCAGTTGTACTCTTTGTGTCAGTTTTAATAGCGTTAAGCCACTCTTCATAAATTCCAGGAGATCTTGGAATAATTTTTTCTGGTAATGTATATTCACGCATTGCAGATTCAGGAATTAATCTTGGACTATCTCCAAAAGCATCGTGCATTAACATTCCATCAGAACCATAATAAACACAAGCTCCCTGCTTACGACCAGGTTCTAATTCTTCAGGTCTTGGAGGAAGTAAACCACCATCATACCAAACAATTTTAACCGGACCTCTATCATCTTTCTCTGGGAAAGTCCATGTAACAATAGAAGCAAGAGGATATGTTTCATCACTAAACTTTGTAGAAGTAGCGTGGACTGTAGATGGAAAATCAAGATTCAGTGCCCAAAATGGATGATCGAGAATATGTGCACCCATGTCTCCAAGAGCACCCGTACCGAAGTCCCACCAGCCTCTCCAAGCAAATGGATGATATGATGGATGATATGATCTAAAAGGTGCTGGACCCAACCATTGATTCCAATCTAAGTAATTTGGTAAAGATGGGATTTCCTTAGGTCTTGCCATATCACCTTGCGGCCAAATTGGTCGGTTGGTCCATGTGTGTATTTCATGAATATCACCAATTGCGTCATCTGCAATCCATTCATTTATCAACCTTGCTCCTTCACTAGAATGACCCTGATTCCCCATTTGAGAAACAATATTATTTTCCTTAGATGCTTTGGCAAGTTTTCTAGCCTCTTCAACCGTATGTGTTAATGGTTTCTGAACAAAAACATGTTTACCTCTTTGCATAGCTGTCATAGCAATTACTGCATGGGTATGGTCTGGAGTGCTTATTGTTACAGCATCAATATTTTTTTCTTTTTCGAATAATTCTCTATAGTCTCTGTAAAATCTAGCTTTCGGGTATTTAATTCTTGTATCTTTACTGCTAAGATCATCAACATCACAAAGTGCAACTACGTTTTGGCTTTCCATTGCAGCGGAATCAGAT
>Ga0209013_10005387_pt1 | contig 11030 bp, 8 predicted proteins | sample Cruoilmetagenom2_FD_187291 | JGI IMG/M metagenome (GOLD analysis project Ga0209013, IMG submission 187291) | Oil polluted marine microbial communities from Coal Oil Point, Santa Barbara, California, USA - Sample 2 (SPAdes) (version 2) | ecosystem: Environmental > Aquatic > Marine > Oil seeps ...
ATTCTGTTATTTATGGAAATATCAATTTCTCGCAGTGCTACGAAAAAACCTATTGTTTTCAATGGGATAGGGTCACTCGCAACATAACTCAATTTATCCCCAGCCGCTGAATCCTTCTAATTCGTTTGAAATTCATCGTTCATTTTGATATAAGCTATCCATTCCTATTCTGACCCGCCTCACATTTGTATTTTAAAAATTTATTATTGGAGGGCTACAAAAATGAAGTGCCCCAAGTGCCAGTTTGAGAATCCTGAAGGTCTGAAATATTGCAATCAATGCGGGAACAAGCTGGAAATCACCTGCCCGAAATGCGGAAATATGAACGCACCGGACAGCAAATTTTGTGGTGAATGCGGTGGTGCAATAGAACCCGATGCCAAATCACCTTCTGGTACGCCAGAGCATGATCCCCTACCTTCCCCCCAACCGAAAGCAACGTCTCTTGATGGCGAGCGTAAGCATGCCACGATTCTTTTTTCTGATCTTTCAGGCTATACTGCCATGTCGGAGAAACTGGATCCGGAAAAAGTCAAGGATATCATGGGGCGTATCTTTTCCGAGGCTGGTAACATTGCAGATAAATACGACGCCACGGTGGAAAAATTCTTCGGCGATGAAATCATGATTCTTTTGGGTGTACCCAAAGCCCATGAGGATGATCCGGTGCGGGCTATCAATGTTGCGATGGAAATTCACGAACTGGTAGAAGAAATCAGTCCTGAATTCGAGGAAGAGACCGGTGTTACGTTGTGCATGCATACCGGCATCAATACCGGATTGGTGGTTACCGGTGATAAATACATTGGCAAGAGCCGGCATGGGCTGACGGGTGATACCATCAATCTCGCCAAACGTCTGAACACCCTGGCAGAGTCAGGTGAAATCGTTGTGGGTCCGGATACATATTACCAGTCCAGCGGTTATTTTGATTTCGAGGATTTAAAACCTACGGAGGTAAAAGGTAAGACAGAGCCGGTCCAAGTTTATCGTGTAATTTCACCAAAGACTCAACCCCGAAAAATTCATCGTCTCCAAGGAATCCAGGCTAAACTAATCGGGCGCAATGTGGAGATGGTACAACTCCGAGAAGCTGCAAAGAGACTTCGGGAGGGACAAGGCGCTGTTTTTTCAATAGTCGGGACCGCGGGGACTGGCAAAAGCCGGCTGATTGAAGAGTTCAAGGAAGGTATGGACCTTGAGGAGATTCAGTGGCGCGAAGGCCATGCTTACCCCTATACCCAAAACATACCCTATTTCCCTTTGATCAATCTGTTAAGCCAAGCCTTTGGAATTAAAGAGGGCGATTCTCCAACAAAAATGAAAGAGAAGATCGAAACCGGTCTCTCCTATCTCATGGGAGAGGATGAGGAAGCAACTCCATATATCGGCAGCTTGTTTTCTTTAAGCTACCCTGGGATCGACGAGGTGAGCCCCGAGTTCTGGAAGTCAAAGCTACAACAATCGATTCAATCGATACTCTTTGCACTGGCACAAAAAGGTCCAACAATCATCTGTCTGGAAGATCTTCACTGGGCAGATCCCTCTTTTCTTGAACTCGTCCGTATGCTTTTATCTGATTTCAGAAAGCCTATTCTTTTCCTTTGCATATATCGGCCTGTGGTTTCAGTGTTCACCAGCAATGAAATCAATGCCATGACCAACCACTACCAAGAAACTCGTTTACAGGATCTCTCCCCATCTGAGTCGCAACAAATGGTAGAATCTCTACTAAAGACACAGACCATACCTCCGGATTTGCAATCATTTATTCACGGAAAGGTTGAAGGCAATCCCTTTTATATTGAGGAAGTTATTAATTCCTTAATAGATTCGAAAACCCTTGTACCTGATAACGGAGGCTGGAAAACCACAAGACCCATTGATGAATCAGATATATCGCCAACAATTCATGGGATTATTTCAAGTAGATTAGATCGTCTGGAGAAAAATACCAAGCGTGTGATTCAAGAGGCTTCGGTGATCGGCAGAGCTTTTCTTTATGAAATTCTTAAAAGAGTAACGGAGATTAGAGAACAAATTGACATGCATTTAAGCAGTCTTGAAAGGCTTGATCTTGTGAAAGCAAGAACTATTCAGCCAGATCTGGAATACATTTTTAAGCACGCATTAACTCAAGAGGTGGTTTATAATGGGCTTCTTATAAAAGAACGAAAAATGATCCACGAGCGCATCGGTCTTGTGATGGAGAAATTATTTAATGACAGGCTACCTGAGTTCTATGAGGCATTATCTTTTCACTTCGGCCAATCGGAATCGCTTTATAAGGCGGTCGATTATTTGATCAAGTCCGGTGAAAAAAGCTTGAGCAGGTATGCTGTCCAAGAATCTCACCAATACTATGATAAAGCCTATAAGCTCATAACCGATAAGCATACCAAAACTGATAAAGAGCGAGAACTCCTATTTGATCTACTCATTAAATGGTCTTTGGTTTACTATTATCGTGGCGATTTTAAAGAACAAACAGCTCTTTTAAAGCAACACGAGAATGAGGCCGATCTTGTAAAGGATAAGGAAAAACGGGGGATGTTTTACGGATGGCTTGGTTTCGTTCTTCAATTTAGATGGGAATTAGCTGATTCTTACAGATACCTTCAAAAAGCTCTTAAACTTGGTGAAGAGGCCAAAAGCAAACGTGTTGTTGGATATGCTTGTACTTGGCTTATTTATGCCTGTGCTGCCATGGACAAATATGAAGAGGGCAAATCTTATTGGGAAAGAGCGGTTTCGATAGCAAAAGAAATTGATTCCGATGCTTATCTTTATTTCAAATCAATGAGTGGTATTGCTCATTTAAACTCTTTTAGTGGAGAGAAAAAACAAAGTTATGAAATCGGAAATCAACTTCTTGAATACGGGATGAAACATTCCAACATTCGAGCACAGGTCGTTGGTCACGTTTGCATGGGCCACAGCTATTTCTCTGAAGGTAATTTGACCAAAGCAATTTCTTTTTATCGAAAGGCAATTGATGTGGCTGAGGATCCATTTTACACTCATTGGCCCAGACTTTATCTGGGAGTATGTTGTGTTCTGAACGGTCAAATGAAAGAGGGTGAAGAAGCTTCCAGTGAAGTCTCATCTTACGTGCATAAGTTTGGATGTGAGTTATTTGGTCCTTTCACTATGATATGTCTCGGGATTATATTAATCCAAAAGGGGGATATGTTAAAAGGGCTGAAAAAGGTTGAAGAATTATATGGTATTAGTAAAGAAAAGAAATGGGGTTATTCCATCGCATTGTCAGAATTTGTGTTGGGTAACCTTTATTATCAAATTGCATACGGTGAGAAACCGAGTATGTCGATTGCTTTAAAAAATATTGGTTTTTTGGCAAAGAATGTTCCGTTTGCCTCAAAAAAGGCGGAAGATTATTTTAAAAATGCAATTGAGACCGCTCAACGATTCAAAACAAAAGGCATCAAGGGAATGGCAAGTCTTAGTTTAGGTGTTTTATACAAAGAAAAAAACAAAAAAGATTTAGCTGGGCATTATTTATTTGAAGCCATTCATATCTTTGAGGAACTTGGAACTGAATTTCATCTGAAACATGCCCGTGACGAACTTGAGTCATTGTAACAAGTTAATCAAACTTGCTTTAATGGGTATATCTCCAACAAATCCCCACCGGACAATTATCCCGAATTGAATAAAAAACGGGGGAAAGGCGACCCTGTGATAGTATCATTCGAGCGGATTGCCTTGAACCGGTGATACATCATGGTCATCGCTCGAAAATCATGCCTCTAAATACTGGGGATGACTCCAACGATCATGTAGATATCAATTTTGAAAAACCCTGCGATGTTCGATTAAAATCACAAGGAAATTTGAATGGAATCAGAACGGAACAAAAAGATTGCAATTTCAGTTCTAAAAGGTATGACATATGATAATGTAGGAATATTACATAATATTAGCAGGGAGAGAGTTTATCAAATAACGAAGCGAATATTGAAACGAATTGGTCCAGAAATTGTTAAGCGGTATAATATTAATTCCTTTAGGCTTGATAGCGACCGCTTAATAAACCTGATCTCTAAACTTTGAAATAAACCAATAATAAAGTGATTCTATGGCCCTGTGCTTGTAAAAATGAACGTTCCCATGGCACACTGAAGATGACCAAAGCATATCTGCTATAAATTCAATTTGTTGGATAGTGGGTCTTATCTCAATACATCTCAAAAACGGCCAAAACTAAGATGAGGTATCACAGAACCAATCTTTAATTGAAATTAACAAAATCATAGTGAAGCGACATTCTTCACTTAAGGAGGAGATATGCCAGTTAAGGTCGAAGGTCGAAAAATCTATATCAACACGCAGACGAATCAAACTGTAAAAATCTGCGATTTTCGTAACCAACGTAGCTTCTATGAGAAGTACTACCGGATATTTCCGCCTTATGTCAAAAACCAAAGCGAACTCGCAATGACGGTCTCGAAGTTTGGTACACTTTCGGAACTTGAGAATTGGCTTAAAAACGATCGAAACGCGAAACGGGAACCGCAGAATGAGGCTGGGGAGCAAGAGTCCCGAAATTCGTCCAGCAGTGGTAATCAGATTGAGTTTGCTGAAGAGTCAACTAATAAGCGAGGTCTATCTGAAGAATTAATGAGTTCCTTAAAGGAAGGAACTCTAAAGCCAATATTAGAACGTGTTATACTTGATAGCGTCATGGATCTTCAGATTCGAGAGAATTACATAAATATCTACTATAGAGGTGGGAACATACTGAAAATAACTGAAAAGAATAGAGAATTTATCCCACACTTTGATATTAATTATGTTACTGAAAACACTATAAACTTCACAGGTTTGCCTTATACATTAGAGACTAATAAAGATGTTGAAGCATGGTTGAATTCTATTCCTTACTTAAAACATGAAATGGATATTTGGTTCGGAGGTCATCCGAAAAACGAAAGAGAATTCCAGCAGCTCGTTTCGAGGGAAAACAATTATTCAAAAATCGCAAACTCTACAGATTATTTCATCATTGATATTGAATACGACAATAGGAAGGGTGATAGCAGTAAAAAAGGTGCACGATTCGATTTGGTGGCTGTTAAGTGGGAGTCAGATGGAGTAAAACGAAAACTCCCAAAAAGCTATAAACCAACACTCAGTTTTATTGAAATGAAATATAGTGATGGTGCTTTAAAAGGAAAAGCAGGAATCGGCGGCCATATCAAGGATTTTAAGACTTTTTCCGATGTAGATATGAACATAACGCAAATTAAATCTGAAATGGCTGAGGTGTTCCAGCAAAAGCGTGAATTAGGGCTGGTCACAGGTTTGAAAGGAAATAACAACAGGCTTGAAAAATTTGCTGAAAAAATTGAATACGTTTTCTTGCTTGCAAATCATGATCCAGAAAAATCAACACTGAAATCATTGCTGGAGGAGGTATTACAAAAAGAAAATCAGAACGAATATGGATTCGATATAAAGTTTTGCACCAGCAATTTCATGGGATATGGGCTTTATAAGGAAAATTTTTTCAATACAAAAACTTTTTATGAAAACTTCAAAAAACAGATTTTTAACCAATAAATAATGCGTCTAAAAATCCATAGCGGCACCCAAGAAATCGGCGGGTCCTGTGTCGAAGTCTGGACTGATAATACGCGCATCTTGATTGATATTGGAATGCCATTAGTTGAGAAAGATGGGAGCGAATTTGATTTCAAAAGGTATCAAAAACTTACCCCTGAGAAATTGATTAAAAAAGGAATTTTGCCCAGTATAGATGGTATATATGCAGATTCGAAAAACTTAATTGATGGCGTCTTAATCTCTCATCCGCACATCGATCATTATGGTTTCAGCAACTATTTACACCCAGAAATAAGATATTATCTCGGGGAAGCCACCCATAAAATCATTGAGCTGACAGGTATTTTCACCCCGCAAAAAAATAATATCGGAAACCCTACATATTTTAAAAAATCAACGCCCTGTAAAATTGGGGATATTACATTTACACCGTTCTGGATGGATCACTCTGCTTTTGATTCATATGCGTTTTTGATCGAATCGAACGGAAAATCGATATTTTATTCTGGAGATTTCCGTAATCATGGCAGGAAACATAAGGTTTTCAAGTGGTTTCTACATAATGCGCCAGTAAATGTTGACTGCTTATTATTGGAAGGAACTCGTATTGGGAGGAAGAATAAAAAAGATAAGTCCGAGTCAGAGATCGAAAAAGATCTGATTGACATTTTCTCTAAAAATGACGGAATAAACCTCATTTATGCATCAGGCCAAAATATTGACAGGCTGGTATCTATTTATCGTGCCTCTAAACGAGCAGGTAAAATATTTGTTGTTGATGTGTATACGGCGACGGTATTAAAAAGCCTTTCTGCTTTCGCAAAACTACCTTACCCTTCAAAAAATTTTGACGATATTAAAGTTGTATTTCCATTTTTCCTTTGCAAACGATTAACAAGGGAAAACAACGAAAAAATAATGTTTCAATTTCGGCACTATAAAATTACAAAAGAAGAAATTGACAGCAACAAGAAAAAGATCGTTATGACCGTAAGGCCCTCAATGAAATTTGATTTGGGTCATATTAAAAATATAGATGGCGGCAATCTAATATACTCACTGTGGGAAGGCTATTTGCAAAGAGACTATACCGCAAATTTTATGGATTATCTGAAAAACAGGCGATTTAATATTTTTAAAATACACGCAAGCGGCCATGCTGCCATTGGATCACTTAATAAAATGGCGGATGTCATCAAGCCCAAATGCATAATTCCGATTCATACGTTTAAAGGATTTGAATATAAAAACCATTTTAATTATCCTGTATTGGAAGTTCAAGATGGTGAAGAAGTAGAAATATGAAAAGATACTCGAAGACGAACTTGAGTTGACATTCGATATCTCCAACATAGCCATACTTTCCGAGACTCCTGGAATGTTGTGATACCAAATTGTCTTCGAAGTTATAACTCGTTTTCCAATTCTATCAAATCAAACGTAGATCAGGACATCTTAACTGAACGGCCATATTTTCGGAATAAACGATGTCCCCACTATCCAAATCAATAAGTTAAGGGGATTCCCAAGTTTCAGATAGTCGCTGAAACGATACCCGCCGGGGCTCAGCACGAGAAGATTAGTATGGTAGCCGATGGGCGAGGCGAAGCAGGCGCTGGCGCCGAAACAGACGGCCATGATAAATGGTTTTGGATCCCTGGATCGCGCGATAAGCATCGTGTATCTGCAGGCAACCGGATATAATCATGAGAAAAGCGGCCGTCAGGGCACCGGTCATGATATCCGCTAGACCGATGCCGGCCGCGATTATCAACCCAGTAAATATCAACTCCGGTTCCCAGGCATTTAGTTTTAATCGTTGCTTTTTCCTCAAAATGGTTCTATATTAGATGCAAAATAGATCTCGGGAGAAAAAATATGACGGTCAACTTATCGATTAAAAATGTGCCGGATGATATCGCTGAACAGGTACGCCGGAGAGCCGCCCAAAATCATCGCTCATTACAGGGAGAGTTGATGGCGATTCTGGAGGATGCCGCAGCAAAAAGCAGGTCTCTGACACCCAGTGAGTTTTTAGCTAAAATTCAGACGAAAGGACTCCGCACCCCCACCGAATCGCGGAGAATAATCAGAGAGGAACGGGATGCACGTTAAAGTCGTCGATGCCTCGGCCCTGGGGGCGTTGGTTTTCGGCGAACCCGCAGCGAAAAAAATCGCCGTGACATTAGATATATCGTCCATGGCAGCACCTTCCTTGTTGCGGTACGAACTGGCCAGTATCTGCTTGAAAAAGATGCAATCGGATCCGCAAAAGGCCGAATTGATTCTGGAAGCGTTCCACCTCGCAGATCGTCTGAACATCGATATGCTGGCTGTTGATCATACCGAAGTGATCCGGCTGGCCCAACAATTGAACCTCACTACCTACGATGCCAGCTACCTGTGGCTGGCCAAGCATCTCGACGGGGAGCTGGTAACCCTCGATCAACAGCTGACAAAAGCTGCAGGTCGATCGATGATTGCTGAAGGAATGGGATGATCCGACAAAAACAAATCATACAAACAGTATTGAAACACTATCCGGAAGTGCAAGCCATCTATCTTTTCGGAACTTACGGAACCGATGATCAATGGACGGACAGCGATGTCGACATTGCCCTTTTATTAAAACATCAGCAGGCCAAAACAGTCGGAACATTGGTGATGTCTGATCTACGCTTTGAATTGGAAAGGCTCCTGGAGAAAGACGTGGATCTAATCAATTTGCGTCGCGTTCCGACGGTTCTGCAAAAGGAGATTGTCGCCGCCGACCGCCGAATCCATACGGCCGACGAATATGCCGCGGATGAATTCGAGATGCTGACAATCTCCTATTATCAGAAATTGAACGAGGAAAGATCGGAAATTTTAAAAGAGATCATGACCAGCGGAAGAGTGGTATCGCCATGAATGATGTTGTTTTGAACAAAAAGGAAAGCATTGAGCGCTGTGTCAGGCAAATTCGCGTTTATTACACCCTGCCCAGTGAACAGCCATTCGAAAAAGATTATTTAAAGCAGGATGCCATCGCTGCAAATTTGCAGCGCGTCTGCGAACAGTGTATTGATATGGCGAATCACGTCGTAAAGGTAAAAAAGCTCGGTCTCCCCAAAGAAAGCAGGGAGAGTTTTAAATTGCTGGCCCAACATGACCTGATCCCCGCCGATCTGGCGGAAAATCTCGAAAAAATGATTGGTTTTCGTAATACCCTGGTTCATGAATACCAAAAACTTGATCTGGAACTGATGGTGGAAGTGATCGAAAATCATCTGGACCAATTAATCGATTTTTCAAATCTTATTTTAAAGGTGATGGTTTCGTAGAAAGTCCAAATTCGTCATACCGGACTTATTTTTTAATCCCCTAAATTGAAATTAATAGGAGTTGCACGTATGACCACATTGAAAGACAAATTATCACACCTATCCTATATTCAGGCCTGCAAGCTATTGGGGGAAAAAGGTAATCAGCTCATTCTGGAAGGTGGAAAATGGGATGTTGACCTGTATGAACAGGTCAAGCTCAACAACGAGCGGTTCAGTCTCAATCTTGGCGGCACGGTGGTCGAGATCACACTGAACCCGGCGAATCCCCGGCGTCTCAGACTTGAATGCAATCGCTGCTCCGGCGTTTGCGAACACCAGGGGGCCGCGCTTTCCATCATTCTCGAGGAGAAACTCTCCCTGGGTCTATCGGCGCCGCCGCCTGAACGCGTCCCCATGGAAAGCCTGGATGAGGAGGCGCTGGTCAAACAGGCCATTCACGATCGACGGGAAAGAGCCGAAACAGAAAAAATGCGTCTCAAATCGCTCGATCCGAGTCTGCTCTGGACCGATTATACCGTGACCAACCAGGCTTCAGGGAAAAGCTACCGCATCGCGTTGAGGGGATGGGAACCAGGTCAATCGTATTGCTCATGCCCCGATTTTCGTAAAAATACACTGGGCACCTGTAAGCACATCCTGCATGCCCTGGATAAAGTCAGAAAAAAATTCAGTCGGGCAATTCGGGAAAAACCGGCCGTGATTAATGAGATCTGTGTCTATTTGGAGTATGGCCATCAACTTGAACTTCGCCTTTTGATCCCGGAAAAACTTGACCTGGATGTGGCCCAATACTTGTCTCCGTTCAAGGAAAAATCGATCCGCGACGTCAAGGCTCTGGTCCGCTGCATCCGTCAGGTGGAAAACGCGGGTTCGCAAGTAACGATTTACCCGGATGCCGAAGAGTATATGAACCACAAGCTGTTTCAGGAGCGGATTGCCCAAACCGTTGCCGACATTCGTAAAGATCCTGCCAATCATCCCCTTCGTAAAACCCTGCTGAATGCCGAACTGCTGCCCTACCAGCTGGACGGTATCGCCTTTTCCGTGGGTGCCGGGCGGGCGGTTCTAGCGGACGACATGGGACTGGGTAAAACCATCCAGGGGATCGGTGTGGCCGAATTATTGTCCCGTCATGCACCGGTGGAAAAAGTCCTGGTGATCTGCCCGGCCTCTTTGAAATCCCAATGGCGCATTGAAATCGAGCGCTTCAGCAACCGCAATTGCCGGCTGGTACTGGGCAGTGCCGAACAACGTGCGCACCAGTATGACAGTGACGATTTCTTTTGCATCTGCAATTACGAGCAGGTATTGCGCGATTATCTCTCCATTGAGCGGGTTCAGTGGGATCTGATCATCCTTGATGAGGGCCAGCGGATTAAAAATTGGGAGGCCAAAACCAGCCGGATGGTCAAGGCCCTGAAATCGACGTTCGCCCTGGTACTTTCCGGAACCCCCCTTGAAAATCGAATTGACGAGCTTTTCTCGGTAGTTGAATTCATCGATGACCGACGCCTTGGGCCGGCCTTCCGATTTTTTAACCGGCACAAAGTAGTTGATGAAAAGGGAAAGGTGCTGGGGTATAAAAACCTGGATCAACTTCGAAAAAAGCTGAAACCACTTATGCTGAGGCGTACCCGGCAGCAAGTCATGGCGGATCTGCCCCCGCGAACCACGGATATCCGGCGAATCCCCCCCACGGAAGAGCAATACGATATGAACAGCGGCTACGCCAGAATTGCTCAAACCATTATCAGCAAAAAATATTTAACGGAGATGGATCTGCTGCGACTGCAAAAAGCACTGCTCATGTGCCGCATGTGCGCAAACAGTACTTTCCTGGTGGATAAACAGCCACCAGGTTATTCCAGCAAGCTGGCGGAACTCGACCAGCTGTTGGATCAACTCCTGGGCGAGAAGGGACGTAAGATTGTCCTCTTCTCGGAATGGACGACCATGTTGAACCTGATCGAAGCCTTGTTAGAAAAATACAAAGCGGCCTTTGTGCGTCTGGATGGATCCGTCCCCCAGAAAAAGCGACAGGGCCTGATGCACCAGTTTCAAAACGATCCGGACTGCCAATTGTTCATTACCACCAATGCCGGCTCGACGGGATTGAAC